>ENA-UOTZ01000937-UOTZ01000937.1-compost-metagenome-genome-assembly--contig:-NODE-937-length-22658-cov-8.099907_pt1 | contig 22658 bp, 13 predicted proteins | sample MGYA00238144_ERZ746983 | MGnify/ENA primary metagenome ERZ746983 (study PRJEB28759, sample SAMN06268863) | compost metagenome | isolation source: single cell | place: USA: California, Emeryville, Joint... | reverse complement strand
CTCAACTCTATGCTTCTTTTGAAACCAGTCAATTGTGTTTCTAAGGTACGATCTTGCTGAAGTTAGTCTTATCGTAACCGACGAAAACGACCGATGCCAACTGAGTCTGCTTTGAAGTTATCAGCTGATTAGCTAATTACATGTATGTGCTTTTTGAAACAAGCAACATGTAACCTATGCAAATTGAAAGTATGTTTTTTACTTTTTTTCATATAAATTTTTTACGAATCACTCTTCTTTCTCCTTTGGATAATAGTTATGAAACCGCTTAACCATATTTATAATAGCAAGAATAAAACGGTCACAATGTATAGATACCCGAATTTGCCTTATCGTTCGTTGAAGCTGCTCTACTGTTACTCTTTGCTTCTTCTTCGCTTTCTTCGACTTGAGAATCATCCATTTTTCTATAATCACTTCCATTTCCAGGTTCTTCGTCAAACATCGAGGAAATAATCCCTTTGGAATTAAATTTAGGTCTTTCTTCTTCCTTCCTTTTTCTCTTTCGGAAGAAAAATAGTCTCGCTATGAGCTGCCAGAATTTACTTTTCTTTATCTTCACATATTCATCCTTGGCCATCTTCTTCGAGATGATGAAGACAACAAACATCACATAACCAACCGCATAAGCATTTGCTAGCACAACCAATAGCAGATAAAATGCTATCAAATAATATTTCTCTTCATTCCCTATCATGAAGTATGCACAGAATATCGTTACCAAATAAGAATTCACAGCATAATTCTCTGCTTGATAGAGCTGATGTGACAGATAGGGCTTTTGGTATGCCAAGTAAAGTCTGTAGAGATAGAGCCAAGCGATAAGCAAAGGAGCCAGTAGTTCCGGGTTATTTATAATATAGATTTTCGTGATGACGATCAGTCCTATCTTCGCGTAATCATTAGCAATCCCCCAGAAATACGACTTTTTGTCGAGTCCGTTGTATAATAGCCCCAAAGTAACCCGAACCCACTCATCATCAAGTTTCTCTTGCTTCTTTTTTCTGTACAGAATCCAGAGGAGAACTAAAGGAAAAAGACAGAAGAAAAGAGCAGCTGGATAGACCACCCAGTATTTAAAAGAGTTATACTCCGCCGTATCGCATTGAAAATATTCATTTCCTTTGACGAAGGTCGTAGCATCATAAGGATCAAGCTTACGGCAAGTCAAGTATCCAATAAGGACTGTGATAACCTGAGGCTGCTCTAGGAGGAATAAAGTGAGACCAGTTGCTCCAAGGATCATTTTTCGGGTTCGGTTTAACCCTTTAATCACACAGTAGATAATAACAGCGAGGTATTTCAGTACAGGACTCAGGAGCAACAAAATGATCCTTATTCTGAGCAAATCCTCAGGGTTTACATTCCAACGCAGTAGAAGGCAGTCCACAGAGAAAAAGATGTTAACTTGAGGCTCACCGACGATCGAGACAAATCTAAAGAAATAGGTGAATAGCTTGACATCGAAAGAGCAAATGATCGTCACAATTTGGAAATAGGTCGTGATAAGACCGAGAAAAGGGCCAACAGCCTGATAATCATCGGCTTGACCGTTCAATGCTGCTTCGTAATAATATCGTCCTGTTTTTATTGCAGATGAAATAAGATAGATTTCTATTCCCAGGAACGCCATAAAAAAGAGAAATCCAGACAGATAGAGTCTCCAATTTGACTGAGGGCACTTCCCACAGCTAAAGTCTGTATCGGATCCAGCCCTAACATACTCATTCTTGAAGTCACACTGATGACACATTGGCCCTGTGAACCCAGCCTTACAGGTCGAGTTGTATCCGCCACTACAGCGACTAACGTTCCCGAGTTTGATTTTATCACATGGGATTACTATATCAGAGATGGTGCTGTTTCTCCAGTATCCTAGTTCTAATTCAAAGCTATCCCTTCCTGTGCACTTCACCCCAGCAGGGCATGGCATGCAAGAAGTACTGTTGGGGTCAAAGGAGTACTCTCCAGTCGGGCAGGGCTTGCATCCTTTTTTCTGATTTATTGTGTTTCGGACTTCTCCAGTAACGCAGTCTCTAAATTGCACAATGATAGTTGTTGAAATTTCAAAATAGCTCGCCTGGTACTTGAATTTGAGAGTCTCTGTGTCTCCGGCATACCCTCCAATAATGGTGGAGATGTTGTTTGTACTGCAGAGACTTCTGTTGCAACTGCTGGTGATAGAGTCATCAGTCGTAATTATTTTCAATGAAGAACCTAGAGGTACATCAAATGGTCTTCCACTCTCATCCAGGATTTGTATCTCCACGAAATTCAGCTCATATGAGGTGACATCATAAATAGACACCCCAACGCCATCGACCAGCTCTAAGTATTCAATTTTAACCTGCTGATAGCCCAAATATCGTCTGTATTTAAAAAGGAAACTATATGGTGAAAGCCCGATCTCTTCGCGACGCAGCGAGCTCGAGTCCAAGAGTGTTTGAAATCCTTTGACTTTATCTAGCAGAATAGAAGGACCCAAATCTACAGAGTTGTTTGAGTACGTGGAGTTTTCAAAATTTAATTCAGTGTTTTGAAGAGAGATGACCCCTCCTGAATTGATTGCTTTGTTACCGACAATCTTCGAGTCTTTAATCGAGACTTTCTGACTATATGATTTCTGGGAATTTCTATCCAGCGAAAATACGCTCAGCACAGTCCCAAGACTTAGACTGTTTTTATTTAGCGACGTGTTAACAATCTTCACATCTAATTTGCCATCTGAAACAATACGGAGGATCCCACCTTGATTGTGAATGATGATGTTCTCGAATAGGCTGTCTGTAATAGTCAAGTTCATCTGATTACGATTTTGAATGTCTACGAGACCATAGGAAATTTCATTTAAGCCAGGTACTTCTACCAAGGGTCGCTGAACATCAAAGTGATGACTCAAGCTAGAGATTTGGAGATTGTTCAACACCATATTGACCGCATATTGAGGAGAAGCCACCAAGAACATTGGTTTCGGAGAAAGAAGTGATGAATTTGCGAGATAAAAGCCGTCGATTCTAATGTTACCACTGTCAGTGTCGATGATTTGAAGTGAATTAAGCTTAACGATTCTTTGATCGTCACTCTGGGCTCCGACTTTGAGTTGAGAAGCACTCAAAGAGATCTGCGGGCTGCTCCTAATCGAAATAAAGTTGATTCCGCCATTGTCATGTGCGGTAAATAGAATATTTTGGATCGAAACATTTCCACTACAATTGGTGAATGTGAGCCAATCTTGAGGTTTTCCAGCCTTTGTAGATTGCAGGGAACTGTCATGGATCATGAATTTGGAGAATTTAACATCCTTGAAGTGCATTTCGGTTATCTCGTTAAAATTGTTACCTGTAAATGTCAAGTCAAGATTAGCATTCCGTTGAATGTATTTTCCAAAAGTAATCAGTTGGTTCGACGAATTTGGATTAAAGGAGAAGGTATTCTGATCGAAAATCAACTGAATTGGGTGTTGTCCTGAATGTAAGCAATCCACATGCAATACTGTTATATTTTCAATTGTTGGTGCGGTACTCGAGAAAGCAACGTTTTGGATGAAAATATCGTCTGAATACACACTCAGTAATTTTTTCCCTGTAACTACTCCCCCGACGGAAATAGACGAATCCTTCAAGAGAAGCTGCGGTGCTTCAATGATAATATATTTAATTTGAGAATCCTCATCTTCAAAGTCAAAATGAAAGCTCTCCAACAAGATTTCTCCTTCTTTAACAACGAGAGAAATGGATGAATGATGAATCGCGTTCTCCAAATCTTTGTACGGCAATTTGGCGTCGTGAATAGAATTATTAGAGAAATTGAGTTTGCCTTGCTGAGCAAACACATCTATCAAACGTTCATCTTTGGCTGTATCAAAAGAAATATTCGAAAAAGAGTTTCCATGAAACTCTAAAGAGTGTAGAGTCCTCTGGACCACGAATTCCAACCCATACCATCCAAATATGGAATTATTAATGATGTTGTCCGCAAATGTGATTAGTTTCATATCTTTTGAGGCCAGTTTAGTAAATTGAGGACCAACAAGGCGATCTACTGTATTTCTTTCAATCGATAGGATTTGCTTGCTCATAAACGCCTGCACATCGAGTATATCTCCACTGCCATTAACAACCGAAAAGTCGTTATCTGAAAATTTCACATATCCACACAGAATAACCACGACGAAATTATTTCTAGTCGTTACCTCTCTGATAGAGTTATTTTTCAGGAAGAAACTTGTAGGACCGTTTTTCTCAGGGTGTACTACCAGTATAAAATTGCGAGAGTAAGCGTAGGGAGCCATTCCCAAGAGGATGTTTTCGCTTTTGACAATCGTAACATTCCAAATGGTATTATTTTCAAAGCGGTTTTGCTGCAGTACCCCGTTTGATTGCTCTTTGTAAACGACTTGGGCCTCAGAGTTATAATCTCTTATTCGAGCTAGATGCGAAGACCCATTTGTTGTTTGATTAAGTATTTTTTCAAGGTCATCAAGAGTAAGAACGACTTTGGTTTCGTCGACTTCCTTAAAGAGTATGAAAGCGCCAGAATTAATATTGATGCTCTTGAAATGACAGTTCGTGACGAAAAAGCCGAATCCATCAAAATCCAAAACTGCTTTTGAACCCTGGTTTCTGACTTGGATCTGATCGACAGTCACTCCCTGAAATTCTAGGATAGAGGCTAAGTCAGTTGTCTCATCTTCATACAAGTCATTGGAAGTAACAACGCCTGAATTGTTGAAAGTAGTATCAGTGAAGGTGCCATTATGGAACAGGCCGAATTTATAAGACGGATAAATCGAAAAGACATAATATCCGAAAAGGTTGTTTCTCATAAAACTGACATCAGCTATCTCTAGTTTTCTGAGCGCTCTTATTTCAAATAAAGAGCATTCAAAATTTTTTGACCAATAATCACCGTCTGTGCCAGAAATGTTTTTCAGCGTAACATCATTATGGAATTGTGTGGTCAAAACTTTAGATGAGATAAAGCTGCAGTTCCTGAGAGAAATGTTCCTAGCGTCTATTTCTTTATTTGCTAATGGATTCAGAGACCTTTCGACATAGAACTGGATGAAGTTGGAGCCTGTCGAATTTACATTTTCGAATTCGATGTTTGAGAGAGAAAGCTGTCCGTTGACGCTTGGGCGCACCAGCGAAGTTGAGAGGATAGAACTTTTTTGGAAGAGCGACTCCGAAACATGCAAATCATCAATCGTGAGGTCAGATATGATTTCGTCCTGTTGAGTATAAGTGATATACGAATATCGGAAGACGGTGGTATTTTCAAGCCTTGAATTAGTGATAGAAACTTTCTTTATGTCGATTTGGTTGATATTCTTCAACAAGAATAGGTCACTAGGCTCTATGTTCTTTTCCATGATGTTAAGATTGATCTCGGTCAGGCTCAAGGTGTTGAGGTTTTTGAGTTGAAATAGGTTTCCAAAAATCCCCTTGTTGCTTGATGCTATTTGGATCCCATTGAAGCTCACCTCATTAAAATTTAGAAGTGAGAAAACATTTTTCAAATGAAAAGAATCGCTGTGACTTGAATTTGAAAACCCGATGCTTATTCTCTCAGCCAAGAAAGAATGCTGAAATGGCATCAAATTTTCAAAGTCAAATATTGCTGCTGCCGAGTCATCATGAGTTTTTTCTTGACTGTAGACCACGATATCCTCAAACCTCACTTTAGAGTTTTCATTTTTGTGATTATCGACTTGGATCAGTGAATACTCAGACCACTGTCTTTCAACCCATAGCGACTTTACGTTTATAGATTTGACTTCAATGGCGTTTACAAAGCTTTCGGATTTTCTTAAATAACTATATTCCGGGGAGCCTCCCATTTTGAAGCACGAATTCGTAATATTGAATGTTTCTAAGTTTTGGATCCAGATCTCGGGTACAATGTTATCGAAAATGAAAGAGACATTGCGGAATGCAAGAGAGTTTAGGTTTGCAAATTTGAACTGGTCTTGCCCTTTTAAGGAAAGGATAGGATAGTCGCTGCAGGTTTCTTCTAAAAAGTCTTTATTCTTTGGTCCTCTGGAGCTGATGGCCAAGAAAAGGTGTGTGCTCTCCTCGAATAAGAGATCCCAGCCCTCATAAGGCAGTCCCGCAGATTCGAGGACAATTTCAAAATCATTATCCAGCCTGATGTCGTACATTGTTCGCACTTTTTCGATTGCTTTGCTGACGAGGAGAAAAGGGCTTGATTCGCTGCCATCTCCATCCTGCTTTGCGCCATTATTGACCCAATACACCGTCTTTGAGGTGCAAAGAGTGAGAAATAAGAGGAAATAAAGTGAAACCAGATTTATTGGATTCATTTTACTTCAGACTAATTACTATTTTATTAAGTGAGGATAACTAAATTAGTCAGCTGTTACTTCACGAAGCAACCTTTTTTATTAACACAATCTGTGAGCTGTTAAATAAAATAATTCATTGACTTTAAACCCATGTAGTATTAAGCGATGAATCTGAACCTACTATGGTTTCTACATTGTCGATAAGTGTGCTTGGTAATCAATGAAATGCATTTCTCCTCTGCTTTATCAAAACCAATGGATCAATGAGAAAATATCTTATTTCATTTTTAGAGATGGAAAAACATTCTCATAAGTCTTACGCAATTAAACCCAAATTATACATTTTGCTGAGCCGTTAATACCTGAGGCTACTGTATAGACTTCCAATGAAGATCAAATATTTTTTTAGGCATTCTTGATCCAGTTCCTGTTCCAGTGTTTTAATTTTCCAATGTTAACTTGACGATATCAATCAAAGTTTGAATCATATCGTAAATTGAAATTGTAAAATGAAGGCAAAAACAAAAAAGAACCTATTCTCTTGCACGAGATTCCACAAAGGATTTACAGTTGGGTTCTACATATTCTTTCAATGAGTTGTAAAATTCTTGGGAGATTCAATTTATTTAATTTTTGTGTGATATTTTAACTCATTTGATATCTTTCAACTTTTCTTAAATCGAAAAAACCAGTAGGGGAAAAATAGACTATGTAATTCTCCATTTATTGTTGGTTTGTATATAGATTTATGTCCTACATTTCGTTCTGTATTTGATTTTTGAAAAAATAGCAAAAACTTACAAGACATAATCACCACTACTACTGTGTCTTTTATCATTACGAGCTACAGCAGGGTCTTCCATTGTTTTGTAATCGACTGCATGCCTGGATGCATTTTCAATAAAAGATTCTATTGCCGAATCAAAAGCTTCACCGCCTTCCGAACTTTTTCTTCTTCTGCTAATAAATAGCCTTGCCAGAAACTGCCAAAACCTGCTTTCTTTGATCTTCTCGAATTTGTCCATAGCTTTCCTCTTGGTCATGATGAAAATAACAAACAGAACGAAACCGACAGCATATACATTCACTAATACAATCAATACCAAATAGAATGCCATCAAATAGTCTCTCTCTTCGTTGCCGATCATGAAATACGCGCAGAATATCGTCACTAAATATGCATTCACAGCATAATTCTCTGCTTGGAACAGCTGACGCGATAGATAGGGCTTTTGGTAGTTGAGAAAAAGTCTATAAACGTAGAACCAAGCGATCAGAAAAGGAGCCAATAACTCTGGGTTGCTTACGATGTATATTTTTGTAATTATAATCAACCCAATCTTCCAGTAAATCCCAACAATCCCCCAAAAATACGAATTTTTCTTCAGTCCATTGTAGAGCACTCCCAAAGTTCCTCGCACCCACTCATCATCTAGTTTGTTTTCCTGCTTCTTGGCATGTAAGTTCTTGAGGAGAACCAAGGGAAAAACACAGAAACAAAAAATAGTAAGGTAGATAGCTCAGTATTTAAAAGAGTTGTACTCAGCAGTATCGCATTGAAAATATTCATCTCCCTTGATAAATACAGTCTCATCGTAGGGATCGAGTTGGCGACAACTCAAGTATCTAATGAGGGCTTTAATGATCTGTGGTTGCCACTTACAACAATGATCATTTTTCTGCTTCTGTTTAACCCTTGCACCACAAAGTATAAAATAACAGCAAGGTATTTGAGAAGAGGGCTTAGGAGCAGCAAAATGATCCTTGTTATCAGGATTCACGTTCCAGCGCAGGAAAATGCAGTCCAGAGAAAAATTAATGTTTGCTGCAGGCTCTCCGACAACTGAGACGAATGTAAAGATAGAGGTGAAGATTTTGACGTCAAAGGAGCAAATAATGGCAATAATCTGGAAATAAGTCGTGATTAAATTGACGAATGGTCCAAAGGTTGGGCGATAGATATTATGTTGGCCAATAGCAGCTGCTTCGTCATCGTACTGGCTCGTTTCAATTGCTTTTCGGATGAAATAGATCTCAATTCCCAAGAAAGCAAAAAGAAGAGTAATCCGCTCGCATAGAGTCTCCATGCCTGATCGGTGCATTTCCCGCAGCCAAAACCAATTTCAGATCCAGTTCTCGTGTAGCCCTCTGTGTAGTTGCACTGATGGCAGAGCGGCCCAGCAAAACCCGTGTCACATTTCGAGTCATACCCGCCTTTACATCGACTATATCGCTCCTCATTCACTGTTTTCTCGGCTCCTGTCGTTTTCTCAAAGTAAAAGTACTGCTCCTCCAGTATCCTTCTTTAACTCAAAATTCGCTCTCCCTGAGCAGTTCACACCAACTGGGCACGGTTTACAAGAGGTGCTGTTAGCGTCGAAAGAATACTCTCCGGTTGGACAGGGCTTACATCCTTTTTTTCCGTTGATTGTATGTCTGACTTCTCCAGCAACACAGTCTCTTAAATATTTTCAATACTAACTTCTCATATCTAATTGTCAGTAACGGCATCTTCTCAATCAATGACATTCAGTCACACTAATTCCAAGAGCAGAGCACATTCACAGGTGATTCGGACTTGCCTTATGAAAAAAGTACCCAATCCGTTCAAAGCTTTGAGAAAAATGAGTCCCTCACCTGAAAATTTAACGAATTTTTTTAGTGTTGATCTTAATCCAATATTCGATTTTATTTCGGCGGGCTTTAATCTTAATAGCACGTCTTATATATTTCACATGAGCTGATAGACCTCACTCTCCGAATTAAACTCTCTCATTCTCTCAGAGTCTCAGCTTAAAATAATTGTCCACCCAAACCAACAGTGTTGAAAGCTGATTAATGTATATCATTGAGAAAATCTTGCTTGATATTTTACTTTGAGAGTCGAATTAGCATAAACTATTTCTTTCAGGCTTGCAAATAATTTTTTAAGACAAAGTTTGATGAATAATTTACATATTCTTTGCAGATTTACATAGTAGCCGAGTCAATTCGAATGCGAAACTCTTAAATAATTGAGTATCCATCATTTAGACAAAAACTTTAATTGCTAATGATGTTTCGATTGAAACATCAATTTCATTAACCATGCCATTTCTGTTTTACTCTATCTTGAATATACTAACTTTGGATTCGCCATGTAAAGCATGACTATTGATCTAAAATTGTATTAACAACAGCAAGAAGAATTTACTAGGCTTTATGTAGGTTCAGCTGATCAAATATCAAACAGCCAAAGTCACTTTCATCGTATTAAGAGATAAAACATGTGACCAAAAAATTGATAGTGACCGCAATTTACATTTTACGAATGTGCTCGCACTTTCCAGCGACGAAAATTTCGTCCTCTCATATCAAGAAGAGTGCATTTCTCTCAAAATGCACAAAAGTTCTTTGCTTTTTTCCCATGGATTCTGTGTCCTTTTCTTCTATTTAATTGAGGGTATTTCTTTAATTTGGAAGGACGTACTACAATAAATTCACAAGGAAAATTATATTAAAGTTATATTGGAGTTTCACTCGAGGTCAGTTCCATCTTCCTTTCCAACAACTCACCAAATTTTAAAGGACTACAACATCCCATCACAGCCCCAAAGGTGCAAATGAAAAATTCCGCCATTTTAAGAAAGTCCAGTAGCGTCAGCTCAACGAATGACATTAAAAATCTCTCCTCACACTATGGAAGAGGCGAGCTCCAAAGCCACCGCTATTCGTTTATGAAGTTTAATATTGAAGAGGGACTACCTCGTAAGAGTAGCCTTTTGGCCACTCGAGAGACAATAGACGACTTGCTGGCAAGAGAAGGCTCATTTTCTCAAATTCGACCTCAAACGGGCGATGGACAGCACTCTAAATTCGATACAGCAAACTCACCATTCTCTCCCAACTCCAAGGCTCCATACTTTCAAAATTTCTCTCAAAAACAATGTAATGTATTAGAGTTTACTTTGAATAATCTGAAAACATAGCAACGATAATCGATTACGATATCTACAACACTTTAAAAGCAGAAAAGACTAAAATGTTGGAAGAAGGAGGAGAGTTCTCATATTTAGCTGACAACACGAAACGAAAAAACTCTGTTTCTAGACTCACGCCAACTCCTTCATTGAATATTAGCGGCCCCAATGCCCCGGTTTTCGCCAAGACTTCAGCGCCTCTGCACACGAAACAAAAACCAAAAAGTGGTCCAGATTCTCCAAAGAAGTTTCATCTCAAATCAGCTTCAATCTCTTTTAGCAGGATGCGGCCTCAGACCGGAAAAATAACAATGAGCAGGAACGAGTCTCTCCAAAATTTGCAGAAGAAACAGCTGCAGCAACAGCAGAATAAAGGGAAAGTAGCCATGGCATCGCTGACAAAAACTAACGGCGCAGAAATTATTGACGTGAACGCTCTAATCAAGATGACGGAAGAAACTTCACAGGCGGGCAGTAATCTTAAACACCCAATGTCAGCACATGGAAGGAGGAAAAAGCTGCCAAAACGTAAAGAAGATGAGGAGATAACGATTGACAAAATAAGTGACATTCATTTCATGAAGTTTAAAAACAAAGTCACTCTTTATAATCGTTACTACTACGACTACCTTGCTGATCCGGAAATCAGGTTTAATTCGATGAAAGACCTTCGAATAGATTTGAAAAACAAAATCCCAGCTCGAAAAGTCGGATCAATCATTTTAGAGGGAGGAGGCTCTTTCGATGGTTACCGCAGACATGGGAAACCACCATCATTAAAAGATAAAAGATTGAATGAGCAGTCTCCTTATAACAATAGAAAGTTCTCCGCAAAGGATGAAGACTTAGAGAGTCCAAGGGACTTCTTCGCGGAGTCGAAGTTAGCAAGAAAGCATTTTCAAAATATCAAATCCATCGATGGAGAAAAGAGCACGTTGAATTCTGAAATGCTTAGAATGCAACCAACGAACTTGGATCCGAAGCAATTGCAGTTTTTAGAAGCTGTGAAGGTCGGAAATCTAAACGAAGTTACTTTGATGCTGATGGCTGACCGCTCACTGATGAATCTGAGAGATGGGGTAAGTTGAATTTGAAATGTTTCAGAGAATGAGATTAATCTACAATAGGTGAGAGAAACACCATTACATTGGGCTTGTAAACGAGGATACTATACGATTGCGGAATTTCTGTTGGAGAAAGGAGCTGATTTCCAGGCGACGGATATTGTATCTAAATTTCCTTGAGAAAACGCTAAAAAGTTTCGTAGGTGGGACGAACTCCTAAGGCTCTCGCGCAGAGAGGCGGTTTTAGAGACATCGTTGCGGTATCTGATTGTAGATTTCAATTTTTGTGCTGATTTATTTTGTTAAGCTGCTGAATGAATACTATGAAGAGTACGCAATCAAGCAAAAAACCAAGGAGATCCAATCGGCTGGATTGGCAAAGAAAGCATAAAAAACCAAGGGAAGTTATAGGCCTAAATAAATGAGTGGATAAATACCTATGTATATTATTCTGTCAATTACTTTAATGCATGTGTTGACGGTATTTCTGATGGTAAAGATTAGAAACTCTTCTTTTAGGAAAGAAGAAGTGATTATTAAAAAACAAAATTGTAATAAAATGACGTGTGTCGTCGAATTTGAAAGCATCTGCCAAACCGCTCAGGTCACAATAGAGATTTTGTCTCATGAAAGTGGGATGCTTAAATTTTATTCATAAATCGCCATGCTCAGAAATAATAATCTTTTCAAAAGAGATCTAAAAGAGATAAGCTGTTCGTTTTTTTTGGCGAAGCTCAATTGGTCAAAGCATTAATTCTATCTATTTGTGAAAAAATTAAACTTACTGATGGTATTTTTATTTTTAAGCCAAATCTTAATATGGACAGAATTTTGAACATCTAGCAGAAAGCTAACCCATATTTGGATTTTCTACTACCTGATATATATCTATATATGAGAACGATTATCTTTATAGGAGCTACAACAGATATGGAAAACTATATTTCAGACTATTTTTTAGAGTTCGGTAGCAGCGGAGATCCTCTTTTCCATTGTTTCGGATCAAACAGTTTGTTTTCTGTAGCTGCTTTTCTCTTGAGTGGAGACAAAGAATCTTGATATCCGTTTTGATGCGAACTCACTTTTGTCGTTCCACTGCTAGGTGAATGTTTACCGGAATCATCTATCACGAGTACAGAGCCCCTCTTCTTGATGCCAGCCATTGCTGAAGGATGTCCATTGCTAGGTGTACGCTTAGAGCTCTCTGAATTCCAGTTTCTTGAGATATCTTTGAGTGTTAACTTTTTCGGTTGCTCTACTACTTCTTGCTTGACCTCTTCTGGTACACTAAAACCACAAAATAAATAAATCAGCAAATCTATTGGGGTAAAAATTTGATTCTTTATTACATCATCTTGTCTCCGAGAAACCAATAATGCCTCTCAATATCGGTGATTTTGTATCTTTCTTCAGGGTCAACGACCAAGATCTTCGCGATAAGGTCCTTGATTTCAGGGCTCAACTGTTTCTCTACGGCTGAAGGAAATGCGTATTTCCCTTCAATTATCTTGTGTTTAACCTCTTTATTAGTTGCGCCGTTGAATGGCAGCTCTCCACAGACCATTGCGAAAAGTATGCAACCGATAGCCCAAATATCAATTGCCGGAGTTACGGTTTTATCTTTTCCGCTCAGGACTTCAGGCGGCATATATTTTAGAGATCCAGCCTCCTCGTTAATAGTCATATTTGTCGCTATTCCCGCGACGCCAAAATCGACGATCTTCATGTATAATAGGTATCATTAGCTATCGCTAACGTGATCAAGAAATTAATTACCTTTATGTCCCTGCTTTCCTTTGACACTAACAGAATATTCTCTAATTTCAAGTCTCTGTGAATCATCCGCTTTCTATGGCAGTAGCCAATTGCTTCTACAATTTGTGTGAAATAGTCTCTGGCTTCATCTTCAGGAATCCGCTGTTTTTCTCTCACTACGTCAAACAGTTCGCCTCCTTCCATATACTCCATCACGTATGCGAACTGAGAGTTCTTCAAGCTAAACCATTTGAATATCTTGACGATGTGTTCGTGCTGTAGAGCTTTTAACGTCTCCATTTCGGAAAAAATCATATCGACATCTTGAGCAGTGCCTAGAAAATTAAGACAAATGATGTCTTAGGAAGAAAAATGGGTGTCCTTACCGAACTTGCTTGCGTGAATTATCTTAATCGCGACTTTTTCTTTCGTTTCACGATGAGTTGCGAGCATAACTTTCCCGAATCCGCCTTGTCCGAGGAGTTTCTCGATCTCGTACTCTGAAAAACTCGAGAGCTGGTCAAAATCCTCGCCTATGGTTGAGAAAGCATATGTCATGAGCTGAGACGATAATGAACCTTGTGAAATATGAAGAGTTTCTCCATCATTGATGTAGTCAAGTTCTTCAATTGACATCTCGACACCTTGAACATTGAAAAACCTCAGGGTTTTCTTGCGCGAAATTCCTAAATTTGTGCAAATTTCTTCCAAAACTTCATCTCGTTTATAATTCTGCTTCAAATTGAGAATAAAATGAACAGAGCTGTCTCCATTTTTATAGGCCTTAATCTATTTGCATTGAGAGGTTAAGCCATCATATTCGTGTTGTAAAGGTTACGCTTTTTTCTGTATAACTATTGCCAATTCCGTACATCATTGTCGTCTCGAGCTTTTTTTGACGCGCTTTTATTTGTGTATTTGATCAGATTGGTTTAATTAATTTAAATTGATTAAATTTGTTTATCAGTTCTGGTGTGGCAGCTCCAGGGTTCTTTGGCAAAGAATCTGGAGTTATAAAACTTGTCTTAATTAGATTCACGTGATTAATAAATGAGGCAAAAATAGTTTGTGGACGATTTATCTATCTCGCAGTGTGGCATTTTAGATGCAATCCATCATTATGGCTATGAGGTAGACCTCAATTAGCTTATGATTGAGCGAATGTACATTGAAACACAAAGTCATTTTTTACGAAAGATAAAAGCATTCCTGTAAGCGATCTCTACATATTAGGGCTCTAAGTCGATGACTTTCTTATGAATTCTGGGTTGGTCGAGGGATGGAGAAGAAATTAGTGTCTGCTGACAGAGAATATGATTGTGAAAGTTTCCATATCCAATGTATTAGTGTAGCTTTTTGGTAAAAATTGGCTTATTCTGGATAGATATCACTTTCTCTTTCACGCTAGGTTATACAGAGCGCTCTTTCTCGACGACGACTGATTGCAGGTCCAATCATTATGAAATTTAAAATGTATCCTCATTGAAATTCAAAATTCAATGCAAAGAGAAATGAATCCTCGGACTCGTGGTATATATCATATTTGAGGAGAAATTTGGTGAAACAACAATGAAATATTAAATTTTACAAAAAGAACATATATCTGTTAAGTCAAATTCATCATGAATTCCGACACTAATATTTTAACATTTTTGGAATGAGCTGGTCCCTTTCCCTTCATCTATAAATCTACTTCTGTTGTAACATAGAAACTCAACTGTGTTCACATTAACTTTTCTTTGAAATCCGTTTCGAATTTGGAGTCTATCTCGTTTTTAATTTCTTATATGCACTTATTTTCTATGAACTCTATTTATTGCTCTACATTACGGAAAAGAACGCAAATAATGATAAAATCCAACTTTTCCCTTCGTAAGCCTTAACAGATTATTCCTTGCCCGTCTGAATGATCTAATTATAATTATAAGCGACTAGAAGCGCTAATGGCCATTTTTACCTGGACTAAAGCAAAAACATTATTGACCTTAATGGCTTGTCTGCACAGAGTAACAATTTCTTTCTTCGGTGTACCATCTATTATCGAAATAATTCATTTGGATGCTCCCAACAAAAATATTACAGCGTAAATTTGCAGCTTTGTTAATGTAATTATTCACTTTCTTTAGTTCTGCTAGCAATGCCTCGTGATTATTATTCCTCTTCACCAGCTCAGCGATCAGGTTTCTGTTTTCAACGAATAAGTTGCTATACATTTTCTTCATGGTGCCCCTAATCATACACCACAAGTTAACAAAAGTAAATTTGAGCATTTCCAGTACATTTGGGATAGAATTCGAGCGTCTTCAGCTTTCACGACAAAGGTTTTAGCGTTCTTGATGGAATCTGCCATATCAGCAGTAAGTCTCATTCTAATCTCATTATAATTGTTAATATTGGAAAGGATCTCCTTCAGATTCTCCATTTCGAATGGGAATTCTGCCACGGAAGGGATGTCAGTTTGGATGTCCATAAAGAGACACAAATCCTGAACAAGATCCCCTGCTGTCTCCATATTATCCGTCAAAATTCTAACTCTTCCAGTATCTTGAGCGACTTCAATTTGCAGAGGTTTGCCCTCTCTCAAATTTACGAAAGCTAGTTTCAGATATTCTTGCTTCTCCAGTTCATCAATCTTTGATTCATCGATAATAAAACTACCATCCAGCCATTTCACAAACTATTATTTTGTTGGCATGAGCCATTGCAAATAGATAGGATTACTCGAGGAATTCTCTCACGAAGGACGAAAGTCACATGAGATTTAGGCACTTGAATTCCGACAGATGGCAGGTCTTTTACCATAAAGAAATTCGCAAAGCGAGGAAGTTTCTTCTGGAATTCGAAAACTTGATACTGAGTGCTGTTGCCGCTAGTTCCAACAAGAGCTTTTATGTTAAGAGTAACAGAAACATTCTTCTCAAGGATGAGTGGGAAATGTAGAAAACTCGTTGGCTCAGGTGGTGACCTATGATTCTCAATGATGATGATATCTACACTATTTATATTACACTAAGGAGCTCTCTCCTGAGAAAATTTGCTCAGCTAAGATGAGCACTGATTTGATGATAGCCCCACTACCCGAATTCGTGTGGAAGTACAGTTCAGGATATTTCTTTTGAGGGTTGTGACGGAATAACGAGCTGAGCTTAGTGTTTTTTGGAACAAGCGTGCTTTCAGTTCCGGTTGTCTTCTTCTTGCCTTTTTGCCCTTCGATTAAAGAAGTATACTCCAGGACAAGTTCCTAAATTGGCAAGGATAGCATAAAAAGGCACAAATTGTAATAAAATTACATTCTTTTTCTTTAACAGCTCCTGAAAGATGAGCTCTGATTGCTTGGCCTGTTGTTTTGTCTGGTCGCCGTCGGCACCAAGTCCTCTTAAGTCATAATTAAATGAATAGCCACGTACTAACGGTCAAGTTAGTCTTATTCCAATGGATAGTTTTTGTTTACCATAGCCGTCATTGCACACAACGATAATTTGAGTGGTATTATCCATACGATAATCTCCTTTCAGCAATTGGACGATTTCAGACCCGAGATTCATTTTGAAAAGAACTTCTCCAGTAGTATCGCTTCTAACTTCGATTTTTCCATTGCTCCAAGCGACGATAAGGCATGAGTTTGCACCGCCTTCTGAGTTGTACCCGACCATAGAGTTAAATTTCTGTTTTGTTTTTGCTCTCCACTGTCTTTTGTCTCCTCTGTAAACGCCAACAGTACCATTATCTAATGCGTATCTGGAGAAAACGCCAAATTTAGGAAACCAGAGCCTTTCTAGGAGGTGTTTACGCGAAGCAGCCTGTCTTCAAATTGACAAGGCTGATTACTTTTCCTGCTTCCGTGATCTCGACGAATATTTCCTCTTGCTTAAAGGCTCTGATTGCGTAATCTTCACTTCCAACCAGCAGTTCATCAAACGAGTCCTAATTATTTGTTCACAATTACAACTTCAAAGTGAGCTGCTCACTCCATCAATATCGCAAAAGCACATCGCGCTGACGTTATCACCTGTCACAGTCCAGAACTTCTCGTTGCCATGTTGATCAAAACCCTATCCATGAAATCATAATTAGCTCCTTTGAAGCCGAAGAGAATCATTGAGTTGAGAAAAACATGCTCTTATGATTTATATCTGGCCTTAGACCTAAAAGATTTCTTACCTGAATCGAGCAATTCCCTCCAACGATGATCAAAGGCTTTGGATTATTTCTGATATAGCCGAACACCAATGAGTTGACTCCATCAGGAATGTCTTTATAGAAAATATCTGAGTTCTTCTCCACGTCTAATCGGTTAATTTCATATTTCATGTGATCACAACGAATAAAAGCAATACCATAAGCAACCAAGGTATTCTTTGATCCTATGAGTAGTATTTCTTTGCTGCTGGTGTCCAGGAGGGGCCCCTGGGTGATGGCTGTGACTTCTTTGTTCAAATTCAGGAATTTGATGCTACAAAAAATTTTGAAATGTAAGCGAGGCGCGTAGCAAAGGTCCTTTCATACTCTTCTTGTTGTACACCCAGATTGAGATTCTCTTTCTCCTCATGAGGAGTATGAACAAATAGTTTTCCGCCCAGCGTCGCACAGATGAGGTTCGGTTTCTTGCCATCACCTATATGTGGTGAGAGGTTAAATATCTAATGAGAGGAAAATCAGCTACATTTCGCGAGTGCGACAATGCGGTCTTGGATGGGCTGGATCAATTTGAATGAGTAGAGGGATGACAGCATTCAAATATATTAATGGTATCTTCTGTGTTGGAAGAGTTATATTTAATTTATTCTATATTACGAGTGTAGACACTAATCTTATGAAATTATTAAGATCTGCGTATTCTTTGAAGCTGAAAAACTTGTCACTTGTTACCACTGTGAAACTCGGGTAGTTCCTAACCACGGTGGCAATAAATATTTTGGAAATAATTAAATGTGCTCTGTTCGATCTAGCCAGCCCGCCTTACACCTCTTCAGATATTCAGTAATGAAAAATTTGTTTCAATTTCTTTGGACTAGATATCCTGGGATCCAAATACAACAAATGGATCAATGGCATATTCGGTGAGAGCCGGCAAGTCCAATACTCTCACTTGATGTCATTGACATTATTAATTTAGTTTACTGGTGTTAAAGAAAAAAGTGACATAGAGAACTCTTGTCCAAGCAAGCTTTATGAAGTTAGAGTCCAGCACACTGAAGAAAATAGATTTTATAAAATTACATACACGATTATTGCAAGTATCAAACCAACACATGGCACAAAATATGCATTTCAGACGATTGCTTGCCTCAAAGCATCAATCCGAGAAAACATTCAATTAACCAAAGGATACTGGAAAAGTTAGTGATGCCTTAATAAATCCGTCTTTTTCACCACTTTCCTAAGCAGAAGCGTACAAACTCAGCCATTTTTCTTCCAAATAAGTCTTCCTGTTAAACTCGTTGGCTGCTGAGCAGATGTGGGAACTTTGGAACGATTTGCCAAGATGGTAGTTTGAAGACTCACATACACTTTATTGCAGTCATTACAGACCACTGCCGATGAGAAGTATACCGTAAACAGATTAATAATTCATTGTCTTCGAAACCGCTGTTCAAACCGGAGAACTCGATCTATTTTCGTTCTCATTCAATTATTTTCCATTTACAGGCCTACTCGCGTACCGAGAGCAATAGAACCCAAAGTGACCACAAATCGATCATCATTTCTCTGGCTGAGCATTGAACTTCAGCAGCCACTTATCCATGAGTTTATCAAAAGAAAATCTGGGATATGCCTGAGAAAATTAGTTTTGTTCGATTCGAAAATCAAGTAACGGGAAAAAATAAAACTGGAAAATTTTCTAATTATCGTTAGCAGAAAAAAAAGCCTCCTCAAAGTACAATGAGTCAAGAACGACTCACGGAAACTCAATACTGATGACTTTGGATTTAGTATAGAACTGAAAATAGCTTTTATGGTATCAAAAATCACAGTCTTTTGAGCCAATACTTGAATTAATTGTGAGTTTTCATTTAGTATTCATCTTAATCTTGAGCAAAATGTAAGATGCGAACTCATTCTCGTTTAGCCCTTCCTTTTTTTCCTGCAGCAATTCAAAGATCTCTAATGCAATCCCAATCTCGTCGTCTGATACCAAATTAGCGTTCAGAGTTCTATAAATCAATGAACCGTTTAGGACTTTTCGAAAATGAGATTAATTTGATCTTTAACCTTTAAACGATTTTTTGATTTTTCTAAATAAGAAAAAACGATCCCAATTCGCTCAGTATTTCCAGAAAGATGAGAAAATTATATTCTTTTTACCCGTTACATCATAAAATAGATTTCATGCCCTCGACTATTTAAGCCTCATGATTTCTTTTGTAAATATCAACTAAACAAATCAAATCTACAAAACAACAGCAACAACAACAACCCAAAATGAGTAAAGCAACCATTGCTTTGGCATTAGTCCTTTGCTTTGTCATGATGACTGGCACTTACGGATTCAAGCTCAGATCGGCCCAAGACGCGGAAAGCCCAGTCTACACTTATCCAAATGGAACAATTGTCCCTCCTGAAATTCTTGCGCAATTGTTGGCTGACCCTACTACCCAAGTCATCGACCAAACTAATCAACAACCTCAAACCACCGACCAAACTCTAGCAGCCACTTCAGCTCCAGTTCAAACCACTGCTGCTCAAACTGAGCAACCTCTTACCACTACTGCTGTCGAACAACCACAAGCCACCGCTGCTCAAACTGAACAACCTCTCACAACCACCTCAACTCCAGCAGCGAATAACGCCGCCGCCAACCCAAATGACATTTTCACTCAAATCCAAAACATGATCAACCAACAAAACCAGAACACTCCTCAAGCCCAAGCCGGACAGACTGGTGTCCCTCAAACCCAAGCTGGCTATGCCAACCCATACGGAAACATGCTCGGTGGAAGCCCATACGGAAACATGCTTGGTGGAAGTCCATACGGAAACATGCTCGGTGGAAGTCCATACGGAAACATGATCGGTGGAAGTCCATACGGAAACATGATCGGTGGAAGTCCATACGGAAACATGATAGGTGGAATCCCATACGGAAACATGCTCGGTGGAAGTCCATACGGAAACATGCTCGGCGGAATCCCATATGGAAACATGCTCGGCGGAATCCCATTAAGTGGCATGTCTTACGGCTCACCATTGGGAATGAATTACGGCTCACCAATTACCATGTCCTTCGGTAGCCCATTTATGTTTAAAAGAAGATACTAAGACCAGAAGGATTACACTTCCAAATTAATAAGAATAGTAATTGAAATTTTAAGAAACGAGTTATTCAATTGAAAAAGTTATTGATCTCATTAATTGTATGTGTTCTAAATAATACGTGACATTTCATAAGATACCAATGCATTTCAACTCTACAATCTATAAAAAATTTGAACAAATGATTGTTTTTCGTTGTAGAAGATGATAATTAAGATGTAGAAACTGCCCTATGAAAATTAACTTCTGAATATTGTTTGCACAGCACAGGCAGAACTGAATAACTAAGTCATGAAAAAGCTAAGATCTATAAAGATAAATATAACAACAAATCAGTTAGATTATTGCGCTTGGACTCAGCTTGGGAGAGGCATCAGCATTTGAAAGATGATTATAGCATGATATTTACGAGTTCATTATTTTTCCTACCTCTCTGATAGATTAACCTTGAGAATGAGAGTTATCAGATAAATTTAATCAGCTCAAACTAGCCATTTAATTGCTGAAGTTTTTCGTGGTAATCCAACAAGCTGTGTTTCCACCAATATACACCCTTAATAATTAGAATGTTCCCTTCTTCATAAATTACTCCGCCTCCCTGGCCAGATAAATCTGTATTGCATTGAAAGTAAAGTAGTTGCTTTGCTTGAAACTCAGTAAGTGTCCCTTTTCGCTCTTATGGATATATTGTGATTTATTTTCTCTTTTATTAGGTCCGGAGCATATCCAACGATTGAAACTTCCTTTGGCTTCAGCAAGTTACCATGAGAATCTGAGACTGCATACAGTCCAAAGTAACCAGTTGCTTTCTTGGCCGATTCGGTTTTTTTAGAACTAGCAAAGCATAGTCATCAGCATTCACATCATTCTCATCATCCTTCCTCTTGTAATTGATGTAACTTTCTGGTGCGAACACGTGATAAACCTCTATTTTACCAAAAGAATTTTCAGTGTTGTTAGCTCTTGGAATGAATTTGATATCTGATTATCTCTTTCTGAGTAGTTTCTCACTGTTATAAGCATTATGAGCAACGGTTAATACAACATGAAGTCCAATTACGAACACTGATCCCATTCTCGGCATTTCATTTTCTGAATTTGTGCTGAGGATAATCCCATGAGCACTCTGTGGGAAAACCATTTGCTAAAGGAGATAAATGACTTTAGAAAATTATCGTATGTATAATTATTGTAGAAAGATGCTATGTATTATTTACTAACCTCAAATAAATCCAAATATCTCGCAAAAAATCAATTTTTCAATTCTCTCTATCGCATTTGCATTAGAATAAATATTCTTCATAACGAAAACAATTGAAAGATAATGATCTAATCTAACAAAGAAAAAATCAGCGAACTGAAAGATATTTGCTTCATATAACTTGATGACTTGCCATTATGAATCTTAACATTTGATGATGATTCTCATTAATTAGCGAGTGTCTTTATGAAATGAAATGGTTAAATAAATCAACTATGTAATCATTATCCTAAATCTTGTGAAAATAAACATTGACCCTTCATCTTCATCATCATATACTCATTAGTAATCTTCAGTCAGAACTTTGCTCGCCTCGTCATTGCATACAGAGTATAAAAGTGGCGAGCTATTTTAATCTCTCGAATAAACCACAACGAACTTAATGCCGTTAATATTTTACCTTCTTTATTCAATATGAGAGACTTTAAATGGATGAGAATTGTGCTTTTCGCATTCTCAATTCAAGGAAGCTAGGTTTCAATTCCTTTCAGCTCGATTAATTCCTTCTTTAAATAAAAGCTCTATCAACCGAAATTTGTATCAAAACATGAGGTGTTGGTCATTATAGCCTTAATTGCTTCAGAAATACTGTGGAATCTTTCAGAGTTAGGTGAAAATTGGATTATATTGAAAGGTTAATAGAAAAATAAAGTGAAGGTGTTCTTTAATCTTCATGACACTGTTTCTAAATAATTTAATAGGAACGTGTGATTTGCAAAAAGAAATTCATTTATATATTGAAAGCTCTTCAAGAAGATTTCAAGAAATCCTACCTATTGTCTTTAATATATAAATATCTACCCTTCAAAGTTAATAATGAATATGTTTGGCCCAAACTATTTTATTCATTTTTCTCAATTCATTTCAAATCTCCTCTGTTTTGCTGCTCTCATTTGCGTAATCCTCGAATCTATTTCCAACTGAACCCTGAGGAAATAATCTTGAAAAAGAAGCAAAAGTTTCTTTGTGATTTCTGTCTGTAATTTTGATAAGAGTTTTCGATGTATTATTTTTGATATTGCTCTAATAATTAAGCTTTTTTGATTAAGAAAGTAACAGAA
>ENA-UOTZ01000936-UOTZ01000936.1-compost-metagenome-genome-assembly--contig:-NODE-936-length-22701-cov-6.471844_pt1 | contig 22701 bp, 14 predicted proteins | sample MGYA00238144_ERZ746983 | MGnify/ENA primary metagenome ERZ746983 (study PRJEB28759, sample SAMN06268863) | compost metagenome | isolation source: single cell | place: USA: California, Emeryville, Joint... | reverse complement strand
TCTAATGTTTCTCAGCCATATTGATATTGCTTCTAAAAGGATTTTTCTTGGGTTAAGGAACTATCTCGAATGATTTGTTCTTGTATTCGATACTTCTCACCTTCAACAGTATTCAAAAGATATGGCAGCAGTATTCTAGTCTAAAGCAATCTACTTTGTTTGAATCAGCATAGCTTTTAGAGATTCTCAATATGGAAGCGCAAAATTTTGCGTAATTGACGCTTAACCCAAATAAAGTCCCTCCGAGCTATAATGATCAAACAGGATCTGGTGTTTCTGACACTCTATTTGATTTGTTTTCTTCTCTGAACGGAAGCCACTATGCCATCAACTCACATGCTGAAAAACTCTTCATTTCATCTTTATTAGATAGGTTTTGATTTGATCTCAACGAATCCCAAAAGAAGTATCAGACTCAAAGAGATTGCGTGCTCATTGTACGACAGATAACGCTTTATTTATTGGCGTTGTCTCTTTCGCTACATTTTGAATGAATTTTAGTTTCATTTCTAAAATGGTAACATCTGCTCGATCCATTCCTGAAGTCAGCAATTATTCCATCGCAGAAAACTTTTCACTTCGGAACTTTTGAAAACGTGATCAATGCATTCTTTTGTCCATCTCTTGTAGTAAATTGGCTCTAATGTATGAGCTATGGCCTCAGCAAGCAAGAATTTCGTGTTCTTCTCCATTAGCAGAATTGCACTTTGTTCAGATGAAGAGATAGAATATAAGTCGCGGACCACTAGTTCAAGTTAAAATCCTGCTATCGAATTCACAGCTATCTGCTCTTTACTATCAGCGAATACACATCATTCCGGTCTCAGCGGCTTAGTGAAAGTATCTGGGCTTTCCAAAATTGAACTGTGATGCTTTTTGCATAAAGAAGTATCAAATTAATTTATTTACTGAAACACATAATTTAAAAAAGATTTTTCTTTTTTTGGGTTAAAAGTGCTTTTGAATGCGGAGTTGAATGTATCTAAAGAATTAGGCGTGCTTCGAAGGGAGATTATCAACAAAAGAGTTATGAAGGCGCATTACTTCTCTATTCCTCAGAAAATGAAATATGGTTCATATAACTGTTGGAGTCGTTACTGCCGCTCTCTCTTGTAAATCAACAGTATTCATTTAGGATTTTATAAAATTTCCTTTGAAAGAAGGCGAATCTTCAAATATATTTTCTCAAAAGCGCTCCACATGAATTAGTTCTCTTTTCATTTCTCAAATCAGAAAATCTTGAAGAGATTTGTGAATTGTATAAAAGGTGTTAGTCCTAATTCAATTCTAGGATAATGCTCTCTGAAAATTCTTAGAAGATCATTCACATTGCAGAATACCATCTCCTTTTTTCTACCCTTAAGCTGAACGGGGTTATTAGGAGGATATACACCCGCATTTTCTTTTCATTAGTCCACAAAAAATATTCAATAACCTTCTTCTCAATCATTTATTGACAAGGCTCTTTTTTTCATAGTTAGGAATTTAAGTCTCTTTTCAAACAAGTCGCAATTTGAATTAATTAGTTAGTTCAGGCTCAATAATAAAATACCCACAGCATCGCGAGAACCATATACCTGATCAAAAAATGAGAAGTAACTACGAAATAGAAATGGTAATCAATTCTTTCGAGGCTCAACATCCAATAGCACTTCGATATAGGATGATGATGAGTCTTTAAGTGAGCTTGAGGAATATTTGCTATTAACCATTCAATTGAAAATTCAAGAGAGAAAGAATGCCATCCTCGCAGCCGAACGCCAAAGACTCGACGAAGAGAACAGGAGACTGCAGGAAGAGCATCTGAGGAGAATGAACGAGCACCTTGAACTACAGCTCCTTCACCGGCGGCTTGAAGAAGAGAATCAACGGCTCAGAAGAGAGCAGATGGAGCTTGAAAATAACCAAAGAATGCTCAAAAGCGAGCAGCAGAAGCTTGAAAATGAGTACAATTTCTTAATAGAGGAGCAAAGAAGGTTGCGAGAGCACCTTGCGCTCCTCGCAGTAAACGCTTGTCCTTTGCTCACGAACCCAACTAGATTTCAATATTACGCTTTGTTTAACTAATTTTCATGATCATCGACGTCTTGTTTGCAAAATAAGGCCCACAGATTATGAGAAGCTTATTGTTTTTTTATCTATATGAATAATATTATTACTCCTTCTCCTCCCTCAATTCTATCTATCACCTCCCAAAAGAAATATTTTTTCCTAAACCAAGGCTCATAAATTGCTTAATTTATAAGCTCTGAATATCTGGCCATTAAGAGCCTTCGCCTTTTGTCTTACGATGTATTACTATATTCGAGTCTATATTTATTTCCTTCGTGGACCGTAACTACAATTAAAAATTATTCGGGTGAATTTCACATCAATAAATTTTGCTAATGTGCGTTACTCAATCCGATTGTGGCAACCATGGTAAGAAGTTCTCTCAATTCAACTGAGTCTAATACCAATATCCACAGGTGCTTGCATTAATAGCGACTGCATGTAAATGAAAGGCAGGTTTTTAATGGCTTACACATTTTTTTCGATCATGGCTAGATGTGATGTGGCTTGGTTTGGCGATGCTTGCGAAACAAATATCAAATTGTATTGGAAAAACGTAATCTCCCGTCTGAATTTCAATAGCTGATTCCTTTGTAACAGGCGTTTCTTCTCTATCAGATTATCTTTGGGGCCCTTTTCGTTATTATTGGACTCTACGCGCTGTTTACTTTGATTCTAAAGCTCAGTGCAGTAAGCATCGTTCGCATTGGGTACAGTTCTGATATTGTCATAGGAAAGAAGGTTTTATCCGATGAGCTGCTGCAAGTTCTTTTGCAAAATAATGCGAAGTCCAAAAAATCTAATGATGATATTCATGCTGTTAATTTCTATCAGTAAGCCGCATTTGTTTCTGCGAATGCTAATATCGACTGATAAAGCGAGAGTGCTGTGGCTAATAATCGATCCGTTCGTAATGAAAGAAATTTTTAACCGTTCCATCGAACGGCTGTTGTATGAAGCAACGTATAGTATCCTATACGTGCTATATTCTATTGTTTTCTGGGTTTGGTAAGATATTGAGTTTTAATAAATTTTCTAAACTTGTCGCTACTCAGGTACAGTTTATTTGAAGAGCTGAGCCATAAGAATGAGAAACGCAGAAGATTCGTATTCAGATTTATCAAACCAGTAATGACTATCTGCTGAATTGAGAGGACTGAATCAAACTGCATAGTTAACGAAAATAACGATGGGGCTCATTGTGCTTTTCCAGATTACAACTAGTGTTACTAAAGGATTGCGGAACCCTCAATACCGTTACTATATCAACCTCGGATACGCTGTGGTCTTCGTATTCCTCGTTCTGATTATCTTAGGTAAATCTCACTCTTTTGCCGCTGGGTCAATTAAAGCTTGTTATTTTGATAAGAATTCTGTTTCTATGGGTTTTTACTTTTCCGCTGTATCACTGACGAAGAAGCTAATGTTATCCAAAGAATCAAGAAGTAATTACCGCATGAGAGTAGTTCTCGACTGTTTATATGACTTTCTTAGTATGGAGAATGAACAAAATGGCATCCATCGGCTCGATAAGGCTGCCTCTCTTCGGAACGACACGGCGCAGAAAAATCTCAAATCTTTCAGTCAGAACAGATCCAGAAAGGTCCTCAGAACATGGATCGTCGCCGACCATGAAATCTCGAGTCCTTCCTACAAAACTAGGCCTCGAGTGAAAAGCTTTGACGAGAAACGAGGCCTCCAGCTCCGCCTCAGTGCAGGTACTCCTGGAGGCCGGCGGTCGATGGCTTCAGTGACAGAAGATTCCCCAGAGCAAAGGATTAAGGATATCAGCGAGAAATTACAGAATCCAATAAAACAAAACGAAGAAATAATACATGAATGCGAAGAGATTAGCCAGCATAGCGAGCACAGTGCACAATCAGAAGTTTCTGTCAAGATCCCTGAAAATTTAAAAATGGAATGGGTGTGCACGAGTAGAGCGAGTAGAGAATTGGAAAAACAGAGAGAGTTGCAAAGAGAGACTCAGAAGGTTGTAATAGAAAAAATAAAGGAGCGACTGTCACAGCAAACGCAAGTAGAAACCCCAACGAGCACCGACAATGGCCAAAGTACTTCTTAGCTCCTATCTTTCGAATAAAGCTAATTGAAATATGTAGCTGAGAATGATTTGATCGATGATCCGAAATATCTAGAAAATTACAGGAAGAACACCGCTGAAGACAAGAAAATCATCAAAAAAGTAGCGGTTACTTTCAGATTTACGGAAATCTTATCATCTACGATTCTTAGATAATATATCTGACGGCTTTCGCAATAAGTCTCGAGGTGATTTTTGCTATCCTCAGTGCGGTTATTTACACCACCAAAACTCTCCAAAAACCAACAGTAAATTCAATTCTTAGCAGAATTCATAATTCCTTGCTTAAAAGGGAGTCATCATTCCGATGTATATCAGTGGATGCCTCGAAATTATTTCTATTGGAGCGATTATCTTCTTATTTACAAATACGAAAACGAAAGAAAGAGAAAATTTAATATTAATCTCCAGAGTAATCATTATATCCTAAAAGGCTAATTCTCGTTGTAGATTGGGCATAGTAGAAATCAAATCAACAAACTGTACGAATTCACGCTGCCAGAGCAAATGAAGAGAGAGGATATCGGGAAAAGGAAGCTGGAGTTCAGTATCAATCACCCTGGGATTAATCCGAACGTGCTGGATAAAATTCAGGTTGCTCGAAAAAACGAGATGAGAGATAATACAATAGTAAGAATAGCCCAGAGTCCACGAAAAAAGAGAGCCCCAGAACCTTAATTTTGAAGAGTCGATTTTTACTTTTATATATATTATTTTTTTTTGGTGTAGGCTTGCAATTTTCAAAAATTGTCATTCAAGCATTCAAGCAGGTCTTACAATATTAAATAAGAATTGATATATATAATCGTTTTTGGTGGTTCCTGGAGTCTATTGACAACTTCTTGAACTTTTTCTGTTATTCTTAAATACGTGATTTTATTCATTTTATACCGCGAAATAACCTTAATATTTGAAGTATATGTTCTCTCTTTATGGTAATCACATTGTATGGATGCTAATGTTGCCTCATCTCTTGACTATTTATTGAAAAAACTGAATGAAAGTCCATTTTTTGCAGTTTATTCTTATTAACAACATTATCCAATGAACTGGCTGTCTTCACCAAGAAATGAAACAGTTGCAGGTTGGTCATTGGAATTCAATTTAATAGTACTTACACTATTGGAACGCAGATTAAGCATAAAATTGAATTATTTATTAAAGTGAGTTTAACAATGTTATAACCATAATACTCAGAAGTTACAACAACAAGTAAGACACTTTATAAAAAAATTTAAAAGAGCACAATATTTTAAAAATGAAGCTGAATCGGAACGGATGGATCACAAGTAGCCCCGCGGCTGGATCAGACTCCTCAGACGACGAAGAGGTTGAACACTTAAAACGTAACTCCCATCTCCCCTTTACCCGTCAGTTCAACTATTCACTAATATCCCAGAATTCGAACGAATTGAACAAAAAAAACTAACCTCGCAATCCGCTGCATCAAATGACTCCCGCAAGTCGAAGCAACAGAGAGCACCTGGCTCCAAATCAAGTAATATCGGCGCAATCCAAATAATACCAGCCCAGAACCAAAATATTCCTATCGGTAACGCAAAAATTCATTCTTGATCCCATATTTTTCAGGAATCAATGCAAATGATAGCGCTGGAGGCAACACATTGACACCAATGAATTTAGAAGGTTCAATAAAATCCAATTCCCAGAGAGGGTCATCTAAAACGGCTGCTGGAAACTACGGAAAAATGATTCTCGAAGAGCCTGTATCGCCTATCAATGCAGAAAAACAAGATCTGATCACACCATTAGAGATGTCTCGAAACGACGTACGATTATTTGAGCGTTTTCTTTTGCTAATCATCTAAATTGAATAGCGAAGTCCTTCCGTTGAATTTTTCAACAACGAGGAAATTCGAACACTAGGGCATAGTCATCGGTTGCAGAATCTACAAGATCCGATCGCTGAAGAGTCTCCGACGAATTATCAAGGAGGAAATAGTCCAGATGCGCAGAATTACGGTCGCAGTCAGTTCGAAGCAGACGCGAAAATTATTTATCAATCAAATCAATCGCTTGATTTATCCAATGAGATGGACACAATACGCACTAACGACAAAGAAGCTCTCAGGGACAACGGAAAGGGGAAGAAGAGATTTGAAAATAATATCGAGATTTTAAGGGAGTTCCAAGCATCAAACGATGAAGTCACGAGGCCAATATCCCCAATTGGCATTGATAAAGGAGATCAAGGCTTTAGAAGTAATTCTAGCACTGTGGTTAATCGTTATTCAAGACAATTTAGGCAAAAAGATGGCTAATTTAGCAGTTCCAAGACAGTCGCAAAGGGAAACTGGTGGTGATCCTCAAGATTCTACGCCATTGTTCAAAAAAAAAAACGCGCAAGCACAACAACCAGTCTCATCGAACACTATCTCAGACTCTTCGGTTGATCAGAGCAATCTGGACAACTCCCGGCAGCCCAGAAAATCTAATGAATCAGGGATGAGACTTCAGCCTCCTTCCAAAAAAGCGAAGGAAGGCGTTGTTGTGCTTCAGCAAAGCAAGAAATTTACAATCGACGCCCAAAATCACCCTTCAAATCTCATCATTCCTCACTTCAGCGACGCCGAGATCTCCGAAGCATTCAAAACACTTGATTTACAAAAGAAAAATTACATTACAGCCCAGGATTTGAGCTTCTTTCTGAATGTCCTCGAGACCGACGCGACAGAAGGCGAAATCGAGGAAATGATTCGAATGCTGGACTATGAAGGGACAGGTCGTGTATACTACCCAGAGTTTTATAAACTCGCTACTGGCAAAAGCTTGAACCCGATAGGACAGGCGTATCCTCCAACGACCGAGCATCTAATGAAGAAGAAAGCTAATGATGCAGCCAAATTAGAGGAACAAAATGGTAATAAAGGTGAGAAACTCAACGCAAGTCAAGAAGTCGTCTCAAAGGAACGGCCGCATAATGCAACTCCAGAGGACCCAGGAAAAGTCAAGAAAGCTTACGGGGCGAACTCTATTGCCAACGCCGCGAAGAATACTCGTGGAATGCGTATTGAATGTTTCCAGAATTTTATCAGCGCGTTTAAAATTGGACCAATGGAGTTCAGGCAAATTCATTCTAATGTGAAGAAACTTCTAAATACTCACCAGCCGATCTGCAAGTACGTTGAGTTTCTTGAGTTTCTAGGGCTACCGCGCAGTGGTGATGATTATTCCTGGAATCTGTTTAATCAAATTACTGCTGGCGCGAAAGATGTCGGGTCCAGCTGTGTGGATATCAGGTAACGTTTGAAGCGTTGATGCCTTGCTGAAATAATTATTGAATGAATAGAGAAATTATCATTGGAATTTCAGCTTGTTTGAGCTTGACATTGAATCAAAAGCTAGAGTATGCGTTTGAACTCTTCGATATCGAAGGGAGTGGATCGCTTGTGCTTGTCAGCATTTTAAAGATTTTCCAGGTAGCGTGATTTATTGTTAAAATAGTATTAATCGGCTTTGTACCTGTAATAAAAGTCTCTCTTATTTGGTGAAGACATGACTAAAATCGAGCGTAAAATCCGAGTGATCATCAAGAAAAAAGGAGTAACACTAAGTTTTTTTCACGCTGATTGCTTATTTGCTTCGCTTTCTAGATTGGACTCGAGGACTATATCTCAAAGGAAGATTATTTCTGGCTTGCATCTCAATATCCAAATCTTTTTATAGTAAACTAAGACTGTTCGTGCCTACTGCATATAGATAATTTTTTCGTCCTAGCTGCTTAGTCTATTGAATTCAAAGTCCCTATTACCCTCGTCTCTGTTCTCTCGGCTAGCAAATGTAGGAAATGATGGAGAATTTGCTAATCCATTCATTATTATCACTTGAAGAAAAGGCTAGTAGCACTGTTAAAAAAACCAATGAATGTCTAACAGCGTAGCTTGATCAGGTTGGAATTGCCAGAAATCTTCTTTGATTTAAATTTTGTACAGTTCTATTACAAATTAAAGTTCATAAAACCTCGCATTCAGTTTAAACAATGCCGTCATACCATTTTAAGCTTTCTAACCTTGCAATTGCTCTGCTAATATTGACTTCTCTTCTTCAAGGTATCCAACAATTCTCTCATACAGGCCTTCTGATCACTAAATTAGCAAATTGCGAAGCTGTATATTTTGTCGATGCAGTTCAAGGAAACGACAAATCTTCGGGGACAGGCGAGTCGCCGCTTAAAACTCTTACTGAAGCTATAAAACGATTAGCTGCGACTCCGGGAACGATTCTCCTTCAACAAAATCAAATATTCTCTGATCTCGCCAAACAAACCATGATTTCGGCCAACTTGACTATCAAGTAGAGCATTCATGTTAAAACTTCAATGGTAATCCATTTAATCAGGTGCTGGGTGGACGGACAATATGCGACAATCCTTGCTAGTCAGGCAGATAGCTCATTTTTGCTTCAAGGAAATCTTATTTCTCTTACCTTCGAGTCTATCCGGTTTCAGAGAGAGCAAACGAACACGGCTAAAGCCTTGATTGCTGCTCAATCGCCTTCTTCCATCAATCTATCCGTAGACACCTTTTGCCTCAATTTCATCTAATCGTCGTTTTTAGAATGTCATATTCGAGAATTTCCTGACCGCTAACATGGACTCAATCATAAAGAACATTGCTAACTCCGCAATAATGATACAACACACAAATTTATCCAATATTAACTTCAATAATACATCATTCTTGCACACAGCAGCGGGAACGGTCTCATTAAATAATATCTCAATGAGGTATTGTCACCTTATCAGTTTAATCAGACTCTTATTTTTGTTTTTCCAACAGCGGATGCACCGTGACCAATATTTCAGCCATCCTTATCTTCGGTGGAGCACTTGAAGTCATGAACTCCACATTCGACTCGAATACCGTGAACGAAGGCTCTATCATCACAATCACAATTCTTGCTAATAACTCGAAAGTCGACATGGACTCTGTGAACGTCACTGTAACAAACTATAATATCAAGGGTTAAACCAATCAAATATGTTTGCCTAGAATAATGTTGGAAGCTCATCGAATGAGGAGGCTATCTTTTTCACTTCGAGAGCTCTTTTTGCCGAGTAATCATAACTTAATAAGCCACCCATCATCTAATCCCTTTTTCCAAAAAGTATTTTCGTAAACAATTTAGAAGTCACCAACAACATGGTCTATAACGGGTCTTCAGGATTCAGGGTAGCTGCAAGCATGTTTACGATAATGGGTATGAGATTTTCATCTCAGATTCATCTAAAACGAATCGCGTAGGTTCCCGCTTTACGAATAACAGTGATCATTTCTTCGAAAATACGACATATCCACTAGGAGCTGGAGTCGTATATTCCTCCGCGAATTATTTCTCGATTCTTCAGTCTAATTTCACAAACAACCACCATGCTCTTGGCGGTGCTGTCAACATCGATAAAAACAAACAAAACACTGAAGTCACGATCTGTGAGTGTAATTTCACTCGCAATAAGGCTCTCTTCGGTGGCGCAGTATATGTCGATCCAAGCATGAAGGATTTCAGAATAGCAGTCGATGACTCAACCTTTTATTGGAATGTCGCGACAGAAACAACACCGCTTGCAAACGATGGAGGCTTAGGAGGCGCGTTCTACTTCGCTTTCGTCGCGAAAGCGGACTACGAGTATTTATGTTTCTTTGAAAGGAATAGCTTTATTAAAAACATCGCAAATGCATCCGTCAATGACTTCGGCATTGCTGGAGCTGGTGGAGGGATCTATTACCAGCCGACCACCAACAAAGGAAACTGTACGCTGACCGATAACATCTTCCTTGGAAATATTGCTAATTTCGGCGGAGGGATACTGTTTAAGAGAGGAGTCAATCTCTTAGCCAGGGGCAATATCTTCATGGCGAATGAAGCGACGATCAATGGAGGCGCCGCGTCGATTCAAAAAATCAACTTTTCTGATAATAGCAGTAAATATATAAGTAAAACTCCTTTCCGATTCCTTTGAATAAGATCTCTTTTTTTTTCAACAACAACAGATAACACTGCTCAGTTTGGAGGAGCTCTGTTTATTCAAGAGGGAACCTTTTATTTCAACAATTCCGCATTCAGTCTCAATCGTGCCTATTACAACGGAGGAGGACTGTCAGCTCAAACTGTATCGAACCTGACAATAGAAAACTCTAACTTCACGGTAACAGAAATTATTTTCCCTACATTCCTTAACGTAAGTTATAGAATTGTAGCTGCGATGCTATGGCAGGGGCGATTTCTGTTTCCACAAACTCCCAATCAGAAATCCGCAAAACAAGATTCGAGGATTGTAAGGCTCTCCAAGGCAGTGCGATTTACTACGCTGAAAACTTCGTCGGTCCTCAAACCTTGAAAAACTGTCTATTTCTCAACAATACGTCAGAGTTCAGTCTCATGCAGTCGCTGCTATCGACAATCAGGGCTTATGACGTGGAAGTTCTCAACAACACAGGGACTATCCTTGCTCAGGTGAGCACAAACAGCAATTTTACCAACGTTTCTGCAATCAACACACAATGTCAGAGGTCAAATCTTGGTTGTCTGCTCGACTCTATCAGTACGGAGTCTCATTTTGACCGGATTAATATTACTAACATGAGAATGTTCCCAGAAAACTCAGCGGTTTCACTCCGACAGAGGCAATCCTTCTCGATGACTAACACCGTCATTACCAATATCAATGGGTCATTAAATGGCGCTTGTTTATCCGCTTCAAATACTTCGGTCGTTTTAGAGAACTGGGTCGTGAAAAACTTCTATTCTGGCTGTGTCAGCGTGACTAACACCAATGCGACGATCAAAAACTTCACGATGGATAATTACGAGTACAGTAAGATCTATAACAACACAGAAAACCCTCAACAGATCGGATCGGCACTGTTTTTGAACGGAGGCTTCAATTTTACGGTTTCTAACGTCGTTGTGCTCGGAAATCAGAACGTGACTAGTAGAGGAGCAGCGATTGACGTGGAAAACTCGACGTATTTCTACCTAGAGCATTCACGATTCCAAGACAACGAAGCTGAGATTGGAGGAGCCCTTTACATTGGGTTCATGCCAGCGATTGTTCACAATGTAACTTTAGTGAACAATATAGCTCTCAAGGGTGGTGGCTTGTTCGCAGAAGGGTTTAGAGCGGCGAACACCACAGCAGCGGTGTTGAACTTCAGTCTGTTGAATTTCACAGGGAACAGAGCAAGACTGAGCGGCGGAGGTGCTCACTTCGAAAACCTTGAAAATTGCTCGCTGTGGCATAGTACATTCGACATGAACACGGGACTCAAAGCAACGGATACTTCACTATTTTCGCTGAATTCTAAGGGAGGTGCGGTGTATTACTCCTGCGACGCTGAAGAATGTGCTACGGATATTAGCAATAACACGTTCACGAATAATATAGCTGATGTAGGAGGAGCGATCTATTACAACGCGCATATCTTTACTCCAAAAGACAGCATTTTCAGCAATAACACAGCGACGTCTCAAGGCGGGTACGGTCCAGTCTTTGGATCCTATCCCATTCAGCTGCTCTATGGGAAAGAGATGTACAATGATGCATTTACCGGCCTTGCGATAGTTTTTGATAACGGAACCACCATTTCACGATCTGAATACATCAAGCGGTACTTTATCAACTCAGAAAATTTCACCGAAACGAACTTTAACAATGATGAGCCCGCGCCATCGATAACACTGAAACTGCGCCTCTTGAACCAAACTGGAGGCAAGTCATTCACTCAGAATGTGTCGTTCTATGGCATCGACCATTTCGGACAGCAAATAACGGTGGATAACCCAGATTTCTGCGTCAGATTGGACCAAGAGAATGAAACAAGTGTTGCGCTAACTCATAGTTCTCTCAAAGAAATCGACTGCCGAGCCTCTTTGCCTAACTCTCTGAAAATTGACTCGATAAACGGAGCTTTTATTCTGTCAGGTGGCTTTATCAACTCCCCAGGCGGAAGCCTAAAACTGCGCACTGCGACCAATATGTTTGAAAAATACCCATATGATCGAGCCTATTACGATAAAACGAGCTTTTTGATCGATATTAGCTTCAGGAAGTGCGCTATTGGTGAGATTCTCCCTGTTAATACAGATATCTGTTCCATTTGCCCACCAAACACGTTTTCACTCGAAGAGCCTACAAATTCGAGCCTTACTTGCTCATCTTGTAACAAAATAAGAGGCGCGATGTGTAAGAAAGGTGGAGCATCCCTCACTGTCGCTCCTGGTTATTGGAGACACGACAACCTCTCCAAAAACGTGCTCAGCTGCAGTAATCAAGTAGCTTGCAACCCACCCGTTCCTGACACAAAAGACTGCTTCGAAATATACCCTGACCTGAAACCCGGAAAACTCGATTCGACTTGTCAGAACATCACTGACTCTTCCCAGGTGGGCAGCAAGTTCCCAGCCTGCTCTCCGGCGATAATTGCTTCAATAAGCGCCTATTGTGATAAGATACAAAATGGCACTGAGCTTGGGGTTTGCAATCAAGGCTATGAAGGAATCCTCTGCGGTCAGTGCCAAGAAGGCTGGGGAACTTCGAGTCAATACAAATGCGTTAAATGCGAGAAAACTGCCTGGTTCTTTGTGCAGTTCGTATTCTTCGGACTGCTGCGAATGTCAGTGATTGGGTACACTGTCTACCAAGCACATGAAGGCAAAAGAGATAAAGATCAGTCCTCTACGCTGAGAATCTTGATTAACTATTTCCAGGCTATAAATATCTTATTGGTCATTCCGTTCCAATGGCCTGAGTTTGTTACTACCTTCAAAAGCTACTTCATTTCACTGTTCAGCAGTGGTTCCACTTCTGTCGGCGGATTCTCATATGAGTGCATTCTCGATTGGATGGGCTTCAATTTAAAATCTGTTAGCTATTTCCAATGGAACGCCTTTTATTCTTTCCTCTCGCCAATCTATTGGACGATACTCATCGGATTACTCATCGTAGTAAAAAATCTTATCGAAAGAAAGTCTCTTCTACGGCCTGAGTTCAAGGAATCGATGATTATTACTTTCATTGTTACGTATTTCTACATCTGGCCAGACATGATGACGGTGGCCTTCAGTCTCTTCAACTGCGTCGACGTAGGCAGTACTCCTGGCGCGGTTTACGTGCTTCAGCCTGACCCGACGCTGGAATGCTATTCAAAGAAGCATTGGCTGCTCTTGATGGTTTCAGCGATACCAACGATCATCATTTGGGGAATCCTGCTTCCGTTTATTTGCTTCACAATGATTCGCAGGAAGAGACACAGTGATATGCTCGGCGAAGAAACATTCGCTAAGAAATACGGTTTCATTTACCAAGGATACACGAGGAGATACTATTGGTGGGAGTTTATGATCCTTGGCAGAAAGGTGGTGCTGCTTGTAATCTCGGTTTTCCTTATTAGAAATCTCACGGTCATGTGTCTTACGCTCTTCCTTGCGACAATAGCTTTCACAGGACTGCAGCTGCGAGGGACTCCTTTTACAAACAACGTTCTCAATTCGTTGGAACTAACTTCGTTGTTCAGTCTAGGCGCTATTATTTACGCGTGTCTTTATCACCTGAGCTTATCGAATGAAGGCTCAACGATTAGCTTTGTAGGAGTCGCTGCAATTTTCACGCTGATTTTCTTCGTCCAATGGGTGGGCTACTACTTCATTTTCCTGAGAGAGAAGATCAGTAACTATTGGCTACTAACCAAACAATGCTTCCGAAGAGTCGGAAAACTCCTTGGATATAACGTTGATCCGAATCGCGTCGAGGAGACTGAAAAACTTATACATGACCCAGATGACGAAGATTGCATGTCAGACCGACATCCTTCTCAAGTATATAGATAGCTTCATCATTCTTGTGATTGACCTTTGTAATATCATAGGGTTATGAATAGCTTCAAGCCGACCTTAAGAGGGTGCATTCTTCTTCTCCAGCCAACGTAAATAGTCCGCTCCATGAACCCCTTATGGATGAACCTGTAATTTCATCTCAAAGCCCGCAGAAAAGATTATTAGGTAAACCAGTCGTTCTCTCCTATCCTTATTAATAATATATTTTGCAGAGGATCCTCGTTTTAAGAATTCACAGTGAGACCATAGAGATCCCGACTCCGTTGCCGACTTAATACTATTAAGCGGCAGCATTACAAAATAATTTAGAGTTGTTTCCTTATGTTCAGATTCATATAACATATTTCCAAACATCTTGCAATGAGGTTTTATATTATATAACAAAAATCTATAAATTAATATCATGGGGCTTTTCAAAGAAAACTAACATTTTGCTCTTGTGAAAAATAATAAAAACGAAAGCCACAGGCAAAAGGCGTAACAATAATACAGAGGTGTGTAAAATAATAACCATAATGCGAATACAAACGATTTGGTTTTCTTTTAATATAGAAGAAGATCTAAGCTGAAGCTGTATTAATGAATTCTATCTCATTTGAAATATGAAATAGTTGATATGTTAAAAACTTGGTCAGCTCAAAAAAATTGTCTTTATCATTGAGGGAAACGAGCTCCATCTCACCGAATGAGCTTTTATCATGGAAGTTTCTTACGAGGGGAAAAGGTCTATGCCTGCGTTATAATTATTATCATTCTTCCTGGACTCATAATAGGGGTTAATAAAGGGTTCTTGAACTACGTTCGAGAGATCAAAATTTGGCTGATCTGTAGGGATATTCTGACCGGTGTTATAAAATATCAAAGGGTTAGCTTGAGGAAAAGACTGACCCTGCGGCTGCTGCATCATCGGCAGATTTTCAAACATCGAATGAAGGTTTGTTTGCGTTTGATATGGTGTTGGATCTGCATTTACCGAGTTATTGTCTCCATAGTCAGATTTTATCGTCATCTGGTTCATTTTTTCGTTCAATATGTCCGTGAAAGATTTAGCGTTCTCATCTGAAACCCATGATTTCATGGTATTCCTTGACATCGAACCATCTTCTAGCCTAACAAAAGTATAAAAAAACACACATAAAGAATGAATTTACTGCTGCTGCGATCCAATAGGCTCGTATAGTGACTGGTCCCCAGGGGATATAATAGAATTCGCCATCATATGAAAATCTGGATCCGTGCTCGCTCGATATACCGGCTTCTTTTTCTTCTTGATCGCGCCTGGTAGGTTCTCAGCTAGTGTTTCAGTTATCATTGGCGTCCTATTGATGGCCGTTTGGACTCCTTTCGATATGAACTGGCCTGATATTCCGTTTCCTAATTGAGCATTGACGTTAGAACTCATCATGCTAAATTGACTCAGCCCAGGGAGGTTCTGATATGCGGCACCGTTAGAAGAATTTTTGCTGTGGGATGGACTGTTGGAACCTGGACTAGGTATCGTCTTCATCAAGGGAGTGACTACACTAGGATCTGTGTTCGTACGGTAAACGGGCTTTCGATTCTTTTTGCTGGGAGCACTGAGCAAGTTTGCCGCTAGGTTATTTGGCTGCTCGACAACATTGACATTAGCTTTGCTATTCTCATCGGCCTTTATCGAGTTCATGGAGCTAACGCCGACAACACCGTTGGAGCAGTCCGTAGTTTTGGTGGATATCGATTGCGCCGCGTTAAAGCTTCCAACCGTCGTTAAATTTCCCATGTCGCTCATTGGACTGTTCGGTGAATCCACGCCCGGAGAGTTGTAGTTCGACGAATTTCCTGACCCCCATGAAGGAGCGACGTCGATAGTGTTTAGTTTATAAATTCTTTTCGGTTTCCTCACAAGCAGATTGTTTATCTTCAGCAGTTGCTGGTCAGCGACATCTTTGATATTTGGACTTTGCTGCTGAACGCCTTGGGAGTTGTGTTTTGGCGTGAATGACTTTGCGCCTTGGTTCGGGAAATCTCCTCCGCCTCCTCCTCCCGTATTTGCCATATGTAATGGAATTCGGAGACTGATCGTCTGGTTTGGCTGTTCAAACCCTCTATTCGGGATTTCCATGGCAGAAGGGTCATTGGGTCGTAAAAACTGATTATTACCCATTTGATACGTCGGATAGCCCCCAACCCCTGGGTTGCCGTTCGCTTGGTTCGGGTCAAACTGCTGCTGCGGGTATGAGAACTGATTTGGGTTATTCCCCGGATACATTTGATTAAGCATCGGATGAGGTACCTTCAAAGTGCTTTGCATCTGCAAAATTCCATTACCGAATGTATTCTCCGCTTGCAAGCGACCAAAAAGATCGTTTTGCGGCGTCTGATTCGCAAACTGATTTGTTACTGGGGTCCCAAATTTATTTGCTTGAACACCGAACAGGCCCTGCGACGCCTCCTGTAAGAATTTAGACGGCTTGAGTAAATTCGAGTCTTCTGCATTAGTCGGTTCACTGTTCACCGACGAGAAATCTCTTAGCGGACTCTCGACACTCGATCCCGTTGACGAAATCGAGAGGCGGCCCTTGACGAAAGTATCGACTTCTCTCTCCTGGACCAACCCCAGAAGCCTCATTTTGTCAAGATGCTTGGAATGAGACTTGCTATTGGGAGTTTTGAGCTTCTGGACAGCTTCTCCGACGTAAAACTGCCGTGTCTTCTGTGAGTTCGTCAAGTACTTCTGAATGGACGATGGGTACAGCTCCTTATGGTTGAACGGCTTGAAGTCTTGCAACGGATCTTCAGATCTATTTTCATTTAAAGATAATCTCCTATAGACCCTTTGAGGCGGCATTCTATCGGAGTCGGCTAGGCTTCCTCCGTCACTGTAGCCTCCAGTCCTTGAGGGAGCTATTTCATCGTCGACGAGTCGCATTTTGTAAAAGACTTCTTGCTTGAGAGATTCTTGATCGATGTTGGATTTCGCGCGTTCTCTCTTTAGCCTTCTGATCGTTTCCTGTTTGCTCTGAGAGCTTGGTTCCACTTGGAGAACCGGGTCTGCTTCCATTTGGTACATTTCGCGGAGGTTTATATGGCGAGAAAAATCAACTGCTTTAGAGCTACTGTTCTTGACTTGTTAATAAAAAGTTAGAAATTAATTGCGTTTGCCACACCTCACTTCGTAGAATATGCATACAAAATGTTTAGAATAAGACTCAATATTAAAGCTGTTTTAATTGTAGATTCGATTTATCGAAAATTTTAATAAATAAGCACCAACCCTACAAAATTCCGAATTCGGTGATTTTTACTTTGATTATATATGACTCTGACGTAGATCTCTCGAATAAAGTTTTGCGTGGAATAATAAATAACGCATTCTCCCAGCCAGTTTTCCCCCTTTCTTTGGGGACATAAACTTTCTCTTTCCTTTAGTGCCTGTCTCAGGGAAATTTAGCAAGGTTCAAAAGTAAGATTATTGATTATCAACCTAAATTTCCGTACAGTTGTGGTGAAATGAATCAACCTTTCACCCGAGACGACGTATTATCACTGAAAATCATGTATTCAAGGGAAAATCGATTTTATTGGTTAACTATTCATGGAAAAACAAAAGTTTAACTAAGTTTGTTCATCTCGTCATACGGCAAGAGTTTATAGCGTGCACCTAAACTCCAGCCTAATAGAATTAAAACCGAACGGCATCAGCAGGTAGAAGACATAAGAAGAGTTTAAGAACATATATAATTTTAATAAGGACTTGCTTATGAATTAACAAATTAAGTACGTAGGTTTTTTAAAAAACCTGCTGCATTATAGGAATGAATTTCAGAATTTTACGGCCAAATGTGGTAATCAATGCGTTTTATTAACGAAAATGAGTATATATTGATAAGATAATAGCAGCATCGCTAATAACCTTATTTTGGCTCTTAAAAGAGTTCGATAAGAGCTGCGAATCCTACCGCACATCGAATAAACCATTGAATACGTTCAAAATTCTTTGAACGAAAGACTTGACGATTTCATTTTCTGCTCTTTTGGAGGGATGAGACTAAGAAATTTATGACTTCAAACGAAAATTTCGTTAGTGTGTGAGCTAATAGAGAGAGAATAATATTAAAGTATTTTACAACTGATAGAGAGCATTGCCAAGACTGACTTCCATAGCCTAACTTCAATTTTCGAGAAAGGTCACCTTTCCACCCACTTAGTTGCTGAAAATGAAAAATGTGGCTCTTAGTATTCATTTTGTTTAATTTAAATATGGGTATATAACGCGAATTCAAATAATTTAATCAATTAATTAGATGATTCAAGATTCAAAAGCGAATCAAGATCTGAAATAGGGTTAAATTCGCATTAGTTTCATAAAGGTACCCTCGTATGAAAGTTCGAAAAAATCACTGATTTTTCGTGATAACCTGAGCCCCTACTTAATCATTAAGCCTTACAGACTTAGTATATGAATTCTGATCCTTTGGTTTTGCCATTGATATCAATAGTCTTAAGTTAGAGGGTTTTTACCTCCTTTGCTCCTATTTAAACTTTTTCCATTCATGATAAATCCTGCAGCTAAGTAGTTAGGGCATGTTTGCTGGGATTAAAGGAATAATATATCATTAGAGAAAGTCTCTGCGGTATTTTCACGATTGTGTGCATACCTATTCCTTTGCAAAGTCAGATTTTCAAATCAACTTGGAAATCTCAGCTCTCATCGAAAATGATGCTAGATGAGGCTGAGATTTAATTGATAAAGAAGTTGGAGTAAGCAATGCTTTCCAAAATTATTTTCCAGTCGATCGAATATTTCCTCTCTGAATGAGAAATACTTGACTACCCAGCTACTACCATGCACGTAAAGAGGTCAGTATAGTGTTAATTTGACTTTGCAATTTCTTCGATAAGGCTTTCTGTTCCTCTGAAAGCAATTTTAAGTTGCTCTCTGAGACAATGAAATCAATATAAATAGTAAGTCAGGCTACGCAATGACAAATTGCTAAATTTACAACTGCAATGAAAATCCCTAGTGAATAAGCGCTGACTGAACACAGCAACTTTCTGTGAAATACTCAATGATTAAGGATTATCGAGAACGATTCTTCATTTTTTCTTGCTTAACTACTCTTTCTTCTATGACACGAAATCAGGACTCCCTCAATGAGCGTTTTCTATATGAAACGATTAAGCAAAGACGGTCTAAATATTCTATTCTTCGAATAAAGAATGTCACTAGGAAGAAATCCCTTCAGGGGTGGGCCTCACCCCCAAAATTACTGTATATCCTATCGAAAAGCGATTCTTTTCTTTAAACTGCCTTTGATACAAAACCCTTGTAATCCGAATATTATTTCTTAAAAATCAGGAAAAAGTTTTCAGTTTCTGAAGGAAAATCAGCTTTTTTTAATTTGCCGCGTAGCAAAAGAGAAAGCTTAGTAATCCCACAAGCCACGTATTTAAATATTCGCATGCGTCAAAATCAAATACGAAGAGCGGATAAACTCCTTCTGCTATATTTTCAACAATACAACACACACAACACGAATCCAACAGGTACCAAGTCATGATATTGATGAAGATGATGATCTCTTATCTATTTTACACTTGCGCAGAAGACTTAATCAAGACGAGCTGTTTTCTGAGGGCCTATACAGCAAATTTTTCAGCCTGGTTCAAATGTAATGACAATAATCTTCACAACGAAAATGAAGAGATAAATCTTGAAAAACGAACTAACAAGCAAGATCTTTTTTCATTTTGGTTTAGATTTAACTCTTCTCAAACAAAGATGATACAAATGTCCATGTGTCGTCAATCAACTAACATACAACAAAAATATAAAATGATGGTCTAATTCCAAATTCTTTTTAATCAGTATGGTCATCAGGATGGTTATCCTCTGTTCTTTTCGCATAATTTTGCGCCAACAAAGCACAGACCATCAGCTGCAATTGATGGAAAAGCATTAAAGGCAACACAGAAGCTCCTTTCGTTGACTCAGAGAGCAAGACATTTGCCATTGGAACACCGCTGGCAAGACTCTTCTTGGACCCGCAAAAGACAATTGTGACCTCATCAGCCTTGTCGAACCCAAATATTCTGCTCAGAATGCAGGTAGAAAGCAACACGAGGAACAGCAGCACTCCATTTACGAGCACAAGACCGAAAAGCGACATAACCGGGGTCTCAGTCCAAAGTCCTTTGATAACAGCAGCACTGAAAGTTGTGTAAACAACGAGAAGAATCCAGAACTGATCAATAACTGTCAAAATAGACTTTTTGGAGTCAATCCAAGTCGCCATCCAGCGTCGTGCGATCTGACCGAGAATGAATGGTAGGAGAAGTTGGAAGAGGATATCGATTATCCCGCTGAAACCAGAGGATCCGTCGCGATGCTTTACAATGACGACTTTCACCAAAAGAGGAGTCACGAGCATTCCAACGATATTGCTGATAGTGGCTGAGCAGACAGCCGCAGCGATGTTTCCTCTAGCCATGGAGGTCAAGGCAATCGAGGATTGTACTGTGGAAGGAAGCACACAGACGAATAAAATTCCTGTATAGAGATTTGGAGTGACAAGTGGCTCCAGAAAGGGTTGAAGTAGCAGTCCATAAACCGGGAAGAGGACGAAGGTACTGAGAAAGACGAGTAAATGCAGCTTCCAGTGGGTGACGCCAGTGATGATGGCCTCACGAGAGAGTTTCGCGCCATGGAAGAAAAAGAGGAGAGCTATGGCGGCAGTGGTGATATAATCAAAGATGGTTTTTCCAATTCCGTGGCAAGGAAAGACTGTAGCAATGATAACGCTACCGACTAAAGCCAAGGTGAAATGATGAGGTTGGAATTTCATTAAAACAAATTTGTTTGGAGTTTTGTTATTTTGAATACAGATTTAACAATATAAAGAAGGAATTGTAACGACTCAAAAAGCTGTTTTTTATTTTTTTTTCCCGGTGAAAAAAACCAATTCGCCTTTTCTTTAGTGAAACGATTTCAAGGACAAAAAGGAGATTATCTAGCTGCTGCGGAGCTACAATGAGCTTAGATTAACATTCCACTGAAAATAAATATAATAGATAAGATTTTTTCGTGTAAATTTGAAGAAAAAAATAAGATTGGAAAAGCCCTCGAGAGAGTTAATTAGAGTGTTGACATGTAATTCGCTTGTATGACGACGCTAGCTCATTGTGAAAAGAAATTTACTGAGTGAGTGGAATTTTGTAAAGTTTCATATCGCATTTAACCGTTTTTTATGTTATTTGATTTTACCTTGAGAAAATTGAAACGTGGAGACTCCAAAATTGGAAATTTTAAGACGGTGTCCTAAAACGCCTCTCTGGCTGCGGTCGCTTTGATCTCTCTCTCTTAGATGATGATAGTTATTACTAGTATACACTGTCGTCATCATTCTTTCAACTATCAGTTGCATTGAAACATCAGCCATTAGTTATTCCATATTCTGATGTGATGGAACCTTCAAGTCTATAAACAGTCTATATCAACTCCTTTCAGTTAGAAAAAGTTACTTCGACTCTATTAATACCTTCATGAAGGTGGTGGAAGCGAAATTCTCTGAAAATTTTCTATATGAGAATGAGTTAGCCTGATGACAGTGAGGATGTCTTAATATGAAGTCTTTTTGAGAAGCAGCATGCTATATCTATTATCACAGCACTTTTCAGTTCTCTTAGTTCTCATTCAATGAAGAAGAAAAAAAAAAATCCAGAAAAAACTTGGGACTTTGACCCTCACATCTAAATAAAACTTTTATGAGCTAAAATATCATTATAGTTAGTTGAATTTCAAAATAGAATCCCTTCGCTCATATATAGGACGGTTATGTAGATGTATAAGCCCGACAACAATACAAAAGCTCTCGTGGATTACTCAGCAAAATGTCTATGAAAGAAATCTCTCACGTTACTCAATCACTTAAATATCAACTATCTGTTGTACAATCTTTCCATACTGAGGATAGTCGTTCATTACTCTAAGTAGCACTTCTCTAATATTCTCATTCACAGCCTTCTTCTTTTCGTATTCCCTAAATAACAGAGCGTTATTCAATGTCAAAATTTGAATAAAATTCACCTTCTCAAAGTATCTTCTGGGTAATCCAGCTTGAATTTGTTAGTAGCAACTGCTTCATAAGCTTTTGCTTGGCTCTGGAGCTCTAAAATCTGGAACACGTTCCTTAGGCGCTCGAGTTTCTTCTCAGTTAAGAGCATCGCCTTCTCATGGAGGTCATTCTCTGTAAGGGAATACTTCTCATTAACGTCTTCAATTTGAGCCTCAATCTAGCGTTTTCCAATTAACAACCGAGCACAATAACTCCAAAGCTACCTGCTCTTGCTGCGCCTTTCTCTGTCGAGTAGCAGCATCAAGCTGTTTGATGTTTTGAGTTGTTTGATTCAATGTAGTCTTCAGCGTCTGAATCTGTTTACTGATGTGAGTATCCTTTGAGCCTATTAACCCAAATAAGTATTTCCATAAAAATTAGCGAATAAGAATTACCTTTCTTATTCTTGATCTCATCGTCTTCATTTTTCATATATTTAATTTGTATAGTATCCTAATAGCATTCGTTTTGTCAAACACCTGTCAATAAAACAATAATTATTACTCTCTTCTTCACCGACCGCTCCATCTCTTTGATCATATCATCTTGCTTTCTTCTCAACTCCTCCAATCTCAACTCCATTCTATGGATCTCCTTCTTCAAGAG
>ENA-UOTZ01000935-UOTZ01000935.1-compost-metagenome-genome-assembly--contig:-NODE-935-length-22703-cov-9.000663_pt1 | contig 22703 bp, 11 predicted proteins | sample MGYA00238144_ERZ746983 | MGnify/ENA primary metagenome ERZ746983 (study PRJEB28759, sample SAMN06268863) | compost metagenome | isolation source: single cell | place: USA: California, Emeryville, Joint... | reverse complement strand
TTCCCTTCGTTTTGTATACCACAAGGTTTCGAGATAAAAGAGAATTTCTGGTGTGAAATTTCTGGTTTATTTTGAGAAGGAGTGAAAACGCTGTTTGGGGCACGGCTGATGCCTTTATCGGCAATTTGAGATAGCTCTTTATTTTCCTTTAAGGCTTCTTTCCAATTATTACATGACGGAGGAGATTTTAGGGTTTTGTCGATTAAAATATTGTCTTTGTTAGCAAAATTCACTTGCTGTTGTTGTTGGGTTTGCAGTTGATCCTTGTTAAGATCCTTCGGAAGTACTGAAGCCTTAAACCTACAACAATATGGAAGTTATTAGGATTGGAGTATCAAATTTCAGATCTGAACCTGGTTTCTAGAGAGGTCATCTTCTCCGTCGTTGTGTGACTTCTGAGTCGCGCTTCAACGGGAATCTTTTGGAGTTCTTTAGGACACTCATAGTGAGAATTCCCTCTTGAAATAGGGACATCCGCAGCAGAGTTTTTTCCATTCCCATTTTTATGGTTCTGATAGAATTTGGATTCCGGACCTTTAGAGTGATCAAAAGCATTCGAATACTTCGGTTCCTTCCTCCAACTTTTCAGCAGAAAACAATCAATAAAGAAAATGATTCAAGAGTTACTCTAAAATATGATTCGGAGAGCCTCCATATTCATCACGAGCGTCAACCACCATCATATTTCTAAAAAAGTTGTAAAAATCGAAAACTAGACTTAAAATTACTGTTGGATCTGAACATTTTGGAGATTCTTATTATGTTGGTCTAAATTTTGATTATTCCTTAGAGCTGGCTCCACAGACATATATTTTTCGAGGGAAATTCTTGAATTCTTTGCTTGGGGTAGGGCTTCAGCTACTTTCTGTGACCTTATTTAAATTTAATTAAGCAACAGGAATTTTCAGGAAAGCATCCTTACTTGGCAGCATATCCAACGAGTTTATCTGCTGACTGCTTGAGTAACCTTTCAAACAGAATACGCGAGTGAAAAGGAAATTGTAAAATTACGTCTGATGGTTATCGGATATCCCTTTTGCAGGCTTGTTCAAATGGGATTTTTGATCGGTATTCTCATGGAAAGGGCGACAAATTGTATAAGGAGCGAGTGATTGAACTCTGGGTTTTGACATAAGACTTTCAAGAAAACTACAGAATGAAGAAGCTATTCCCATAAGAATTGAAAATTTCAAGACTCTGGAACTATATATAGTCACTCGCTTCTGTGATTGATCTAGCTTCCAAGCCAATGTCAAATTTCTGATTCAGTAAAAGGCAGTTGATTCGCAAACTATAAAACTGAAAAATTCATTGTTCGAGTTAACTTAGCTTTCGGAAAAGGCTACCGTCTGGAATTTAATGAGTTTTCGAAGTGCTTTCATCATTGAGCGTTCACCTCTCTTGAAGTTATGGTTGACGCCTAGAACTTGAACTAATGAATTTACTGATTTAAATTCATTAATTTGGACAGTTTATTCTGATTTTCATTAAAACCAGTAACTGATTCAAACTGAAGAATGTTACTGAAAAAGAACAAAACCGCTCTAGTAATTCTCACTCAGCAATTATCTTCATGCTTCGGAGAACTCTAAGCTTTTATTCTACTGGAAGTCTGATTAATTTATTTCATGTACAGTAGTAGGTACTCGGAAGATAATATCTCTTCCGGGACTGATGCTATGTCTGATATTTCTAAGTACAAGCAAATCACATGCTCGTGTGACAGATTTTATTGATCTTAAGAACTTTTCTACGGTTTATTTAAAACTTGTTAGGTTCTTAGTAATTATTCCAGTGGAATTTTATGCAATTAGTAAGTAGATGACTACAATAAATAATAAATGAACTTGCATGCATGGTTTAAGAGAAAGGCGATTTAGAGGCATACTTCTTTGTATGAGCCTGAGCTTCAGCGGCAAATTTCTTTGTTCCATACTTCCTATCTTCCAACATGAGCTGAGCTGCAGCGCGATTGAGTGGCGACTCTGGGTTGGGGTTCTCCAGCATTGCATAAATGCCGACCACAACTAGTGTAATTATAAGTTAAAGAGAATATCGGTGCAAGATACTTTCCGCTGCTCTTCTTGTAGGCTTCCAATTTCCCCTCAAAATATCAATGCATACTCCTCCTGTAGATTCATTGATATTTGGGTGGAATATTGGTGTTTTTAAGGTGAAGATGGGTGCAGAATTGGGATAATCCTCTTTGAATTTAATTTCGAAATGGAAAAAACCCCCGTCATAAGGGCTCTTTGCCTAGTTAAAGATATAAGGATTGATTAAAACTTGCAAACTAAAGTGATAATGAATTACTGGTCCTCCGAACCATCCTGACCACTTGTGAATATCGCCATCTTCAAGTCCGATAACAGCGTCACAAGGAGGGTCTTCGGTAAATTCGATGAATTCCTAAGAGAATCGCTCAGTGAGAAAAAAAAGCAAAGGGTCAATCGTGCACTTTTTCAAGTCTTTTCCACATTTCTTGATCAAAATCTCTGATAAAGATGCGAATAAAGATTTTATTCAAATTTGAGATTAAATCGGTTCCCGAAACGGACTTCTAGTCGCCTAAATTAACTGACATCTGATTGAATACTGAACCTAAACTTACTTTCAGTTCCTTTACTTTAATGTCAGCAACACTGATTTAACGAAAGATCATTTCTGGAAAAAAAACGACATCCTTAGGTCCTCTCCGATAAACCTGCAGGCATTTTTGAGAAAAGTCATGGGATCGTTAAATGATCATTTCTGAAGATTTTGTTTCTTTTTCAATGTTCTCATAAAAAGCATTACATTTTGATGAATTACTCTATCAGATTCTTGTTGCTTTCACGATGTGAGAAATTTTATAATTTACAAATATATTTTTTAGAAGAATATCTCTCGTAGCAGAATCTAAATGAGAGTGAGCCAATTGATTGTCAAATGCCCGGAAAAAATGATACAGCTACCCTTTACTTCAGATATGACACTCGGAGATTTGAAGAATACACTAACAATGAAAGGTGTGAATGCTGATTTTAAAAGTACGCACTTATACTTTGGTCAAAAGAACCTTTATGGAGACGACTCTCGAAGACTCGTAGATTTCGGACTGAATGCAACAGGCAAAACGAACGTTATATATGCAACCTCGAAATTTGTTGGGGGCGATTTGTGATCATAAATTTCTAAGCACTTTTTGTCCATGATTTATATACTTGGCTTATTTTTCACTAATATCTGCTCATTGATTAAACCATATATTTCTAAATTGTAAAACAAACTAGTCCAAAACAATGAAGAGTGAGTAGCAGCCCTAATTGTATCTACAAGCATTTCAACGACAGCTCAAATAGCTGTTATACTGGAAATATAGTTAGTTAGTCTGAATTTGAATCCATTTTTATCTTCGACTAGTATTTTCCTGATCCAGACAGTATCAACTGAGGACTGAAATCTGTTAGTGAAGATCAGTTAACAGTATCGGATTCATTTGTCCAAGATACGATACTTCGAGGATATAAATTTCACCAGACTATTAAGATTTTCCTCCGCAGAAAGGCCATCATAAATTTTTCTCATGAAGGCTGACCTTTGCGAGCAAAAATTCTATCTTGTAATTCCAAGTAAGTAATGCTGAAATCCTTTTTCTCATTTACTGGATTCGAATATTATTTCGAAGAGGTGGATCTAGGTGTTGGTAAGATATAAACTCATATATCAGCAATAAAAGTATAATTCTAAAGTTTAAAAATCCAATCTTGACTGTCGAATGTCACAATATCGCATGTACAACTGGCCCAAACCTTCCGCGCAGTCTACTTCAACCAACTCGCAAAAAGCGATAATCGTCGTAAAATTGTCCAATAAATCTGTTCAGCTCGATTTTTTCTCTAATATGACGGTCGGAGATCTAAAACAGGCTCTTGTAAAGAAAGGAATCAATATTGATGCAGATAAGATCCATTTGTACTACTGGAGAACGAACTTAACAAATAAATCCAACTCGACGAAACTTGAAGAATTAGGACTCAATAGTGCAGCCAGGTTGAGTGTGATTCATGCAGCTCCAAAGTTTCTCGGTGGTAGAGTATAAGAGTCTGATCCCAAAATGGCAAAATGAACTATTTCACATTATCTTTGCTCTTTTTATATTGATTAAACTTCATTCTATACTGATTATGGAGTAAATCACATCGAATTTCCAAATAGATAAGCTAACCCTGAAAATCTGTTGAGATGAATAATTGCGCTTTTCCTTCAAGTCAACTGCAGATTAATTTAGATGCAAATTAGAAACACATCATACACATCTAAGAGATTACATAAATCGATAAATATCTTGAACTATATAAGCACTTCCATAATACTCTAGAAAACATTTGCCTGTTTTAGTTTTCGCATTGCTGAACATAAAAAGCAGGAAAATCTTCTTATTTTGCACGTTCATACGCAGAGGATGCACTGCTATCCTAGTGCTGCCAGCCAACCTAGCATTTTCTTTCCCAGTCGTAGTCCCGTCATATCCAACAAAGTATGTTTTATCCAAACTAAAAGCAAATGACAAATTTTCTGTGTAGTCCTCGATGCTCTCTGCTCTTTTGTCTTTCGCATTATACACAACGATGCGGAATGAATCAAGAATCTCGATGAAAATCACACATTTCCTCTCAGGTTTCACACAAATAACCTGATATATAAGTTTATCATTTCTTTCCTCAGGAGAATACTGCAGATTAACGGTTTGAAGCTCCTCAGTTTTAAAATTATAAATATGATACTTCGGCCCATCGGAGTACTCATCACTATTCCCGAAGAAAGCCACGGTGTCCGGTTCCCACACAAAACAGTGCAAGATTCGAAAATTGATTTTTTTCTGAATAAGGACTGACTGAAATTCTTGCTTTGGTTTATTTACATTGTAATAATAGAACTCAAACGCCCGTTGCTGATGCGACGTCCAAATGATGAAAGTGTCCTCATCATTGGCTTTGGAGAAGTTAAATTCAGTGTCCTGATTTTTTAAATAAATTGCTGCAAACGGCTTTTTATCTTCCTTTTGATAGAGATTCAATACATAGTTATACGCATTTGGTAACACGATCTCCTGCTCGAGCACCCCTACGATTTTGGTATTCAAAAGAACGAGAATTTCGAGATTTTGGGAAGGAAGAATTCTTTCCCATGAGGCTACTAACTCTCGAGTATAGAGGTTTAAACATTCAAGAGTTAAAGTAGAGCAGTTTGCGAATATGATATGTTCCTCATCAAGTGCTTGAGGACTTTTAATCAGATCGGTTACTGTAGTACTCGTTTTATCTATTTTGCCTTCGGAGATGAGTTTGTTTTGGTGGAAATCATGGAAAATCCAATTCCCATCAGAATAAAAGATGCAGATGCGGTGGTGACTTAGAGGGATGAGGTGGTTAGGCTTGATGTAAGCTGTGAATTTCGTATTAATGAAGTGAGTATCTGATTCAAAAGACGCTACAATCATGGATATCTTTCTTCAGTGAATAAATTTTTAATTGATAGATGGGCATATCAAAAGAAATTTGTGCTTAAATTATAGCAGAGAAAATCAAACGAAATGGACTGTGAAATAAAAAAGACGAGCCAGATGAAATATTCATTTGTCCTTTTGAGTATTTTGATTAATAGTTGGATCCATCGATGGCAACTGTCGATCTAACTTTAGTAATATTCTCTTAATGTAATGATCTTCAGGTTTGAGACTGGATTTCGTGGTACTACCTTAGCCAAAGTTATAATTTGTGAATGGGAACCAAGTTTTTGGACTTTCTTCAAGAGCAGCCTATACTCTCATAAGAATTGCCGACAGTATTGTGATTAACTCTATTAGAGATCAAAATTTCCTCAAATTTATTTGCTAAGCGAAAATGCAACTCCAAAATCGACAAGCAAAGTTCGTTTCATTTTACCAATCGTTTTGTAATCTGACCGATTTCACATGGAATAACTGAAATGAACGGTTTTGCAATTTAATTGGCTTGCCTTGTCTAGACCTACCGACCGAATTAATTGTAGGTTTAATTTGCTATTATAACGATTTTTCAACCTTTTTATAGCAAAGGATTGACTTCTTGAGGTGTTCTCCGAACAAATCGCTGGATTTCTCTTCTCTGCCATGCATTTCAAGCTTCTTCTTGAATTTTGAGCAAGGATGCGAGCAAGTACTGCTGATTTTTCAGCTTTCTTATTGGTCAGAATTTATCAGTACGCCCTATCACTTTCTCAGAAACATCAGGTATAAATACCAGATGAATGTATATACAATCAATAACAAAAAATACTTCTTCTGAAGAATGAATAATCCTTCAGGCACGACCCTTGGAGTGCCTTCCTCAACACTCAAGAAATCGGTGTTGAAGGAAGCTACTGCGAGCGACTCTCTCTCGTTTGATGAAGTGAGAAAGAGTGCTGAAGAGCAACTCTATTGTGCTCTCTCGGGAACCAGTTTCTTTGATAAAAGCGAACCGATTCTGGGATATCCTCTTGATATCAGATCTGATCAGTTCGGAAACTACTGGGCAACTCCTGTAGTTCAAATGATCTCTTATGATGCTTTTATCAAGCAGATCTCAGAAAATCCAGAGAAAAAGAAAGACTTCGAGAATGTTAGATTCAGATCTAGCTTCGGTGATTCATATAACTTCTGGATCCCAGTGTATATCAACGAAGAACACTGGAAGGCAGCTTCCAAGCAAACCCGCTTTTCCATCATGGTTGCTAGAACAGGCTTCTCAAGCTCAAACTTGGATGGCTTCAAGCCTAAGATGGCTGTGAAGGTACTCACTGGTATCTTGAACAAAATTGCCAGTCAAATCCTTCAAGATAAGCCAGAACAGTCCAGAGCTGCAATCCAAGCTTTCTCCCACTTTTATCATCTTCTGAAAAGATTCCTAATCAAATACCCAAAGCTTCAAGAGGACATTGATGAATTGGTTGAATCAGCTAAAGCGACTGAAGAAAGCCGCAGTAAGCAAGCCATAGGTGACATGGGTGAGTTTTTCATTAAGCTGTCACTGTCAGAGTATGGACTTCAAAACACTTCTCTCAATCTGATGTTGTTCGAAGAATATCTTGCTCGACAAGTCGGATGGCTTCTCAAGGCTGACCCCAAATTCTTGCAACAAGAATGGAGTTTACACAGCTTTGTTAAAGCTTTCATCGGCCAATCCAGAATGAGCCATCAAACCTTGGCAGTTCTCCTTGAGACACTCAAACTGGTCATTGCTAACCTAAACAATGATTTCAGTGTCCTTCCAACTCAAACTATTGAGGCTCATCTCAAGAAAGTGTCATCAATAAGGCAAAAGGTTGCTGTGAATGGCAATTGGGAAGCCCTTCTTTCATACCTTGGATTAGATTCCTTAATCCAGAAAGAAGAGGATATGGCAAAGGTGATCCAAAAGGCATTCGAAATCTCAGCTAAGCAGTCTTATAACTTGCACACCATGATTCCATCTTTCCAAAACGCAAGAAAAAAATACGAAGCAATTCCATTCAACCCAAACTTCACCTTTAAGCAAGTTTCATCCTTGAATGCTGTGAATGGTTCAACAAAAGACCCAAGCACAAACAAGCAGCAAACTACTACCACCTCTACCACAGTTACCACAAAAGCTTCTGCGATCATGTCAACGGCTACTTGGGAGGAGAAAAAGACTGATTTGAAGGGATTTGAGTCAAGCTCTACTATTGTGGGTATTCTCTCAACCAAGAAGCCGACTTATTATAGCAATAATAAGAATGGACAGTCATCGAATACCAACCGTGGTCCAAACAAGAAATCTGGTCCATCAAAATACGAAAAGGTAGTGTATTACGTTAAGAAAGATGGAAAATCAGAAGCCGCTCAAATCAATAAGAGTGATACTGACAGCAACTCCACTGCAGAAAATTCTATGATCCAAGATTTTGAATCACTTGGAAGAGGTTTCAAGCAGCAGAAGAAAGAGAAAATGAGCAGTAATGATAAGCTTTTCTTTAACTTTGGAAAGACAACTAAGAAGCTGAATTCTGAAAGCAAAGGAAACTCAAGAGGCCACTACACTAAGGCTAAATGGTAGTAGTTGTGTATTTGTTCCTCAATCAAGACTCATAACTCCCTGAACATAAATTTGGAACGAAAAGCAGTCGTCTTTATGGTCTGTGCAAAAATTATATAATAAAAAATTACAGGTATTGTACTCATAAGCTGTAATAGTTCGCTGAGTAGCCATTTATTGTAAATCCTCACTTTTTATTCAAAAGTTTTAGTTCATTCGAAAATAAATACAAAGCCTGAAAGCTAAACACATCCAAACTAAGAAGAGTTAAGCTCTAGGAACTAAAAATAATGAATGGATCTCGATTGGAATACATCCGGTTTCAAAAATTTTAAACTTCTTTTTATCTTGTACTTTATTCTTTACAACATGTAAGAAAATTAGTTTAATCAGAAATTTTATCGATCTTTTAATCATGAATTTTGAGTTATAAAAATAAGATGAACTCGGACAGATCGGGGCAAATTTGAAAACCAAGAAAAGTCAATTTAGAAGATCGATCAATTCGGAGTTTACAAAATTGGCTAATTATTTGAGCCCTTATCGACGCTATTTATTTGATAATTAATTAGATTGCTGAGTTTCTATTAAAACTTTCTATTTTAGTTTAATTTTGATGTTTTCAATTCGTAGCTCCCAAACATTCGATTTTTAAAATCTCTCATTTAAGGTCTTTTACTTCTGATAAATTGCAGTGAATTCATGCTTCTATATAAGTCGAGTATCATCGTCTATTGCCTCTTCTTAGAAGACTTCGAAAAAAGAAGGATGATTTCGCGCCTTCCTTTTTAATATAATTTTCAAAAAATCAAATAATAATAAATAATAATTTCGGCGCTCAAATATCAATTTTCTCGTCAGAAAAAATGAACTTTAAATGCCTTTTGTGCAATATGGATTTTGACAGCACCCTAAAGCCATATTTTTGTTCCGGGTGCCAAGATTGCGACCAAGAAATCGAAATTTGTTTGCCACATGAAATATCTTCAACATTTCTTGAGGTTGAGTTAACCTCAGGTACAAAACTCCTTACTCTTGGAATTAATTTTGATTCTTCATTCAAAGATACTCAACGAAACGATTCCTTGCACTCTCAACCTACCATTAACAACAAGAAAAGACAATTAAGAAAATTATCAAAAAAACTAAAATCAATTTTGAAGGCAACGCCGAATAAACTTTCTGCCAATGAAATTTTCGGTTCTCGAAACTCTTCAAGATCAGGGCAGAAAGAGATAAGGCAGCCTCAACTCAATAAAAACTCAAAGAAAATCCACAAATCAGGCTGGACTCTGTCTATCTTCAACGGCCACGACCCAGCTTCTTGGGAGAATGGCCGCATTGAAAACCCTTCGAATTATAATGGAACTGTAAACATCACGGTAAATTCGAATTATTCGAGTCATGACAACAGGAATGTCTCCAAAAACGAACAAAACTTCTCTATCCCTAATCAACTTCCTGAGGATGTTGGAGGGTCGATTTCTGACTCTTCTGAATTTTTCTCTCTTACAAATTTCGAAGATGCCAATGAATTTTGTGATAAAACTCCAAAAAAATTAAATGCATCAATTCTTCTCGGGATTATTAGTATTAATGAATTTATTTTGAGAAGTAATAATAATTCTTCCGATAAACCTCAAATAATTCTTCACGAGATCATATTGTCTCCCGAAACCTCAGAAAACTCAGAAACCAATAAGCCCACCAACTCTTCCAATCAACAACTTACGATGGCAACAGAAATCGCACTAAACATCTCGGAAAACAAACACTTGGAGCAACAGCCAGAGCAGGCATTCCACATGCTGGAAGAGAAAACAACTCAGGGAGTTTTTGAGAATGGAGAGGGAAATCTTATTGTCCCTGCTACGAATGATCAATGCGATAAGATCCAGGAGATGGAGATTGAATGCGCTCAAACAGGCAACCTGGTCCAGCCAGCAGAAACAATCCTCGAGGTAGTGCAAACTCAATTACCTATTCGAGAAGAATGCCTCAAGGACACTCAAGCTGAAAGTGATGAAAAGATCGAAGAGGTCATGGTAGGAGAACAGTATCAATGTAAAATCCCTGAGCTTCGGGCCCAGCATGAAAAAAGCCGGAATTTTAAGCTGGTATCTGATCCTGCGGCAATTGATCCTCAAGTGCTTCAAACGATAGAGTGGTACGTCCGTCTGGATCTGGGTATAGAAAACATCAGCTCTGAGAAGCTTCTAAAGTGGCTAAGGGAAACTAACTATAGTATCCCTGATTTCTATGTAAGGATGCTATCAGATAAAGAAAAAGCAAAAGCGAGAATTGGATGGCGGAAAGAAAGATCGAGAATGACCCGACACTGGAAAGGGGGAATTTAGGGCAGGGGTATTTTATATATGCTGTAATGGGTAGAGATATTTTTTGTGTATCAAAAGGATGTTAATGTTGCGTTAGCTTGAGAGCTTTTTTAGTCCATAGTATTTGTTTTAGAGTCTTGATATATGTCCCAAAAATATCATCTGATTTAACTGTATGTAAGATTATTTTTTCTTATATGTAATTGAAAGCATTGAGTCTCATGATTAACTATAAAACCAGATAGCCAGCATTTCAAAGTTGCTATTTCAGTCATTCGTGATCGAGTTCAGTGAGTCGATACGCATATTCTTTTTGGCAACTACTTCTTTTTTTATACATTCTTTGCTGATAATTTAGATCAGCATTTAAAATTTTTTTGAGACACAAAGACTGAATTTAGCAATCAAATTCGTACCGATATCGATTTCCAGGATTCGACGAATTTGATACACCTCGAAATATTTGGCCAACTTTCTAGGTTTTAAGGGAGAACCCGAAGCCACACTTTAAATCAGGTTTTATTTTTTTAACAGCAATCTTTTTAGGACAAAAATTTCAGGAAATCACGGTGTTTGCATTGAGGTCGAATGAGTTTTCGTATGAATTTAATTTAAAATGCTATTCAAAGATATTTTTCACAATTGCATTTCGATTTCAGCTCGTTTCAGGATCCTTTTGAAAGAGAAAGCGCCTCAGCGCTCTCATGTTAATGCTTTTATTTCTGAGAACAAAAACATTTGCAGGTATCCCCCCTGTCTGAAATATCCAAATACAATCATATTCCTAAACTTCCAATTATGAATACGCATTGATTGTGGAGATTGCGATTTGAGACGTCTGAAGTGAAGCACACAAATATCGAACAAAGAAAGACAAGTAGGGAGGGAGGGTGATAAAAACTTTGATCAGCAAATTCATCAGAAGTAATCACAGTTCTAGTGAAAATATTATTGCATCACTATTTTTTTGATTATTTGAGTTTTCAGATGCCGTACTTCATTTCCAAAAGGAACCGCACTCTATGCAACTCCGTGTGAGTCTGCTGAAATCAGGTTGAAACGTATAGTGTTTAACCCCTGGATCAGGAAACTAAATTTAATGATTGCTGTTCATGGGCCCTCTTTCCCAACAAATACCATTGCATTTTGCATTTAAATACTATAATTTTGTGAAAATATGTTGCAAGACCTTCTTCAATTGGGTTCAGAAATGGAGAGTATCTGCAACAATGGTACATAATTAATTGTTGTAGTAAATCCCTGATAGTCGCAGCTATTACGACCGTGCAACCTTCATAGATAAATAAACTATAATAAAGGATCATCTTTCTCTTCTCATTCTTGAATTTTGGATTGCATCTCTTCAAAGGTCAATAAACTCATTTTCTTATGCTGCCGCATGAGAATTAGTAATTTGGGGTTGAAGAATTCCTCTCTCGTGATTGCAGTGGGAATGGCAACCAATAATTGGCACTTCCAATTTATCTTGCAGAGATTATGCCTTGGGGTCTACTGAGGATTGAAGAAGCTTCGAATTGGAGCAGATTAGTCAATAGTCGTCCTTTTTGAAAACAACGACAAGTTTAATCAGACGACGTTAGTGCAACACGATTCTCTCCCCTCTCTTCTCCCCCCGGCTGATGACGGTTTTTCTTCTCTTCTCTCGACTTAGAGTACTGAGCAAGAATTCCCTTAGGAACATTTTAGCAAACAGATTTTACAGCAATCCAATCTTAAGAAACCGAGTTGAGAAAAGCATCTTCCAAGTCATTCAGAGGTTCAAAATCTTTCTTAACAATATGTTGAAGATCCGTCGCTTTTAAATTTCCATTGATTGCCATGGAAGTTGCCAGCATGCTGCTCCAGCCATATAAAGTGAATAACTTGCTTCTTCTATTGCTTAGCTTCTTTATGTTTTTGATTACTATTATAATTTTTTCGGTTGTATTATCCAACTTTTCGAGCCTCCTATATCATCTCCAAAATAAAATGAAGACAACAAAATCTTATTACTGATTAGCCTGTCATTAATTCTTGGAATTCGTATGTATGTATATATGCGAATCTTTCCGAAAGTTTTGGAGATATGTATCATAGAAATGTCCAAACCAAAACCGCTAGATCGTTTCATTCCAAGTTCCATACTAAATATGTCAAGTCAGAAAAATATGAAATCTATCCATCCATACTGCGAAAGAGATTTTTCTTTACGATGATATATTCGAAAAGAATCTATTTCATTGAACTTTCAGAAGAGAAAGCGGTTCAACTCATCCTTAGCGTTCTTAGAAAATTACCCACAGCTCACATTTCCTCGACTTCCTCATTATCTTTTAGAAAAATAAAGACATTCTTGAGATTTGCTGGTTGTAATCTATTCTCAAATTTTATTTCACTTCATAAAAATAAAAAATAGCCTTAAGACGGGATTGAACCGTCGACCTTTCGCTTACTAAGCGAATGCTCTGCCACTAAGCTACTAAGGCTTTCAAGAACTTTAAGAAAGACCTAAGCATATCTCTTCAGTGTTTTTTCTTTAACCACTTATAGAAATCCTACCTTTCTAAGGGTTTCGACCTTTCTACGAGATCCGTTCACTTTACAATTTTATCTTCAAACGTGCTAGATGTTGTATCGCATGGATTCATTGGCTAGTAGTCGAATACATACTTCTCTCAAGACTGTATATCTTGGCATATAGTCTTATCATCTAATAAATCATTGCCAGTTATATTAATCGCTTAGACAAAGAAATAAAAATGGAGAATGTTGAGAAAGAAAAATTCACCGAGACAATCAACAAAGGGTTCGAAGAATTGATAAAAGTCAAGCCAGAGAAACCAATGGAACATTTCATTTATTTCCTTCTTAACTCTATACCCGAAGAACTCAGGAAGAATGACGAGAAAATGGAAAAATTTTACGAGACTTACAAAGAAAGTTTGAAACAGAACGGAGGACAGTAGGAGATATGAGTTCGCAGTTGACATTTGAATTTTTTCGTTTGCATTCAACAGGTTTACCCTTTTTTGTACATTTTTAACAAAATCTGCATTTTTACATGGCTTCTCGTCGAGTTTACAAGAATTCTTCAAAGCCGAAAAGTTACAAGCCATGAAATCACATTCTCTTTTGGAAATACCTTAATTGCAGCATAATCCTTGCTGATTAAAATTAGAGATTAGATTCAAAGAAATGTTTTTGTGCTCATAGTTCAAAATCTGAAGATAAGACTCAGCGAATTTCATTGTTGTTGCTGTTTATTTGTTCTTTCTGGTGCAAGAATGATTACTAAGAGTGAATCTAACAATGCAGGATGGAGCTATCTTAAAAAAGCATTAATATTTTTTATGAGAAGAATATTGTTTCTTTTGATAGTCTGTACTGACGAGAGTCAATCTCACTCGATTTTAGACTTAGAGCTGTGCTATTTTAGAGAATTCTAATGCTTGAGAGAGCGGGTTATTTATTATTGCTGAGAAAGCGCTGTATCGGCTTTGCTATAACGATATGATAGAGTTTTAAGCAGGAAAGATTACATAACCGTAATTTCGTGAAATTCTTCTTTGGGCTAGTTTGGGGATTTAATGAAGTTATATCGGAAAGAGGAATTGGTTAATAAATCAATTGCAAAGAGCATTTTTCATTGTAAAATATGATGAGTGGACAATGAAATGCTCAGAAATGATTACCAAATGAATGACTCATATTTCCCAGTTAACATAAGGAAAAAATTATTCAATTTTCTACCAAGAACTGTTGAAGACAACAAATAAGAAAAATAGATATTCTCTAAGTAATAGACATTTTGTTTCCACACACAAATCCATTAAAATAATAAGAACTCTCAAGAGAATTCAGCATACTTTAATCGGAATTTTGAAGACCTTCAGCATCAATCATTCGTGGCTATCCGATAATGAAGAAAGAAATCTTTCTTTTTCGAATTTGCTAAGAATTTCTAGAAGTGCTGTAGTTTGTTGGAATAGCAGCTCAAGATACAAACTCGAGAAAAATGAAACTTGTGCCTTCATTTGCCATATTGCAACATGCTTCTTTCTGAAAATTTAACCAGAATCCGCCGTAATACACTCGTCTTCATTTTAATCTTAAATCGCTGAAAAGGCGCTGCATTGAAATTTAAGAAAAATTAAGATTCAATACCGTACTCTTCTCTCAACCTAAAGAGCCCATTCAACACGAAGGAGGGTATTATGATAGTAGCTGCTTATTCATATTAAATTTAATTCAGAGAGTGAGAACGATTCTAATACAATTGGCTGATAATAAAAGCATTGAACAGTAACTGCGAATGACGCGGATCAGTAACTTCAACTTGAAAAGTTTTACATCTGATATCGGAACCTGATCACAAGTGGATTTTGTGAGTCGATTCAAAGGAAATTTTCATTTTTGGTCGCTTGTTTGAGATGGCTACACCTTCTAAAAGCATAGTAATCGTAATTATACCCTGAAGAATTGCTTGATAATCTTAAAATTTGGCTCGCTAATTAGAATCAGTAAATATTTTTTTCTATTTTCAGAGCTTGATACGAAGATTTGCTGGCTGAACTCGATTTTTTGGCGATATTAGCTGACATTATAATCATATCTTTAACAAAACACAAAATCGCACGATGAAAGGAAAAATTGTGATTTTAGTAGTTATCTCGGCTTTGGTGGCTATCACGACGGCGGCAAAACCGACAAGGGTACCCAGGACTAGAGCGACCCTGTTGCCGAATTAATATTATTATTGAAGCAACGAAGTAAAAATTGCACGAAAAACATTCATGATTGTTGAGTCTCTATTGCAAATTCACATTTTGAGTAATTCCTTTAAAGTGTGGTTGTGAAATTTTTATAATTGACTCGTTCCTGTTGCGTAACTTTGTCATCTATGACTCGAACAACAAAATAATGACCTGTCTTTCGTTTCTAGGGAGAACTTAGGATTCTGGTATGCTTGCTGATTTACCCTTTGAAAAACAGGATATTTTTTATTAGAGTTACGCCTTACAAGGTTGCAAATCGAGCTTTTCTAGGTTGACCCTTGCCTTTTATTGGGTCTCAGCCAATTAATCTAAGTAAATTGAGTGAAATAACAATTTACGATTCATTATCCAACATTTTCCTAATTCAGTGAGTCCCAACTTTTCCTTCCCCCAACAGAGAGATAAAAGTACTCCCCCAAAAAAATACTGATGTTATACAACATAATTGCAATTTATCTCGTTAAGAAAGGATTTTGAGAAGAACCAGAGCGACTCTCATCTCCATTGCTGCTACTACGACGACTTGTTTGAGACTCCCCTTCCATTCAAATCAACAAGGGTGGATTTTCATAAACCGAGAGCTCGATATTCAAGTCCAGCCTCGAACAGTCGCAAATCTATTTTAACTTTTTTTTTTTGATAAGCTCATTTTTTGCTCTAATTGTGTAAAGGAATTACAAGTAAAATAGAAATGATTACAACAATTGCAAAATTAGGAAGTTAAATCCTAGATAACTTATTGGACCTCAATCTCTGTTTTCGGTTGCCAAGACAATCTCATTTCCTCTTCCCTATTAAAATACGACGTTAATATGAATAAGATCATTTTTCTAGAATGCGGTCACTCAAGAATCAAAAAATGTTTATATCCATCGGTTCCAACTGAAATAGCCGATTCACCGCGTGAATCGATAACTTATTTGCTAACCCCTTCTCTCCCCTTATGTCTTTCAAAACTATATCCGGTTTTCCCATTTCATTGCCCATCTTATCTGCTGAGTCCCCCAACTTTTTTGATTGCTTTCCCTTCCCATATTCCTGACTAAAAGCATTAACATTAGCTATTCCTTCTCCTTCTCTCTTGATTTTTTTAGTCATCTTGCCCAAAGCATGACCATTAATGTCGGAAAACTCTTTCATTTCATTATGCCCTTCGATGCTGGAAATCCCAGGATCTGAACTCGCTTCCTCAGTGTTCCATGTGGACCCGAATGTTAGAATAAGCCTCCCACAGATTAACCCATTCTCATCTGCAGCAAGCACTTCGCTCTGGATTTCTAAATCAACTGCTGCTCGAGTATTTTCCCTTCTTGTAGCAGAGGTCCTTTTATTGTTTCTATTTAGTTTTCGTGATCTCTTTCCTTTTTTCGCGTCTGTGCTTTTTAATTCACTTAAATTTGATTCCAATGAAGAGTTTGCTATTGGACTGCCCACCTCGACAATTTGGTTGAATCCTTGATACCACGGATCATTTCCAACTCCGGACATATCAACAACAAGAAGCCGATCGAAGCAATCTTCCTCATCAGTTTGGTTATGACCCTGCACAAACCCTCTATTCTTTAAAATACTAAATTTTTTTCCCTTTTGAGAACCAAATTCACTATCTAACTGACCTGAAATGAAATTAGTGCTTTGTCTTTTCTGAATCGGGCTAGGTTTTTCAGTAATTGAGTTTGGTCTTCTGATCCTGCCGTTCGCTTTATCCATAGGCGCATTATTTACTTCGGTTTTTTTAGATCTTGCATTGCCTTTTGCTTCCGAGAAGATTTTTTTGTTTTTCGGCTCATTGTGCTCTTTTCTCCTCTGTATAAAATCCGATAACGTTATCTTTTTAGTCTTTAATCGAGCTGATTGATCTTGCGCCTGATCTAGTCATATATCGATGATGATTGAAAATAACAAGAAGATAGTATACCTGGTTTGGAAAGTCTTTTTGGAGTCTTTGGCGACATCGAAAGGTTTGCAGAAAGCATGGTGCGCTTTTTTTGAGGATTTGTCGAGTTCAAGATCATCAAATTTTGGAGGTTCATTTAATTGACGGGAAAATTTTAAAGTTTCTATGTTAATATTCAGGAAAGCGTATAGATGACAAAATATAAAATAAATAAATCGAATTTGAAAGAACCTATTTTAATCAAATTAATTCAATTTTCTTCTGTTTCTATTAATCTGTCAAGTCTCAATTACTTGAATTACTAAGTTTATTTCCTGGCTCGTCCATTGAGCTTCGTTCTAGATTTGCTGGTCTTAATTACATTTGAATTGGAAGTTTCAATAATCATGAAAAGAACAAAAGAGAACTAAAACCTTTTGATTAAGAATAAATTCTCACGGACCTAACCATGAAATTCATTAGTACTGCAGATCATTGGATTGGATTTCCTTGAAAACCTCCCATTGAAACGAATAAAAATTAGAGCTTTCACTCAATATTTTTCGGCGTTTATTATCTTTAAGTAGATCAAGTGTACCAAGTAGATCTGTTGAAAAATCATATGTATGCAGTTGGCGCATATTTTGGAATATTTTTCTAATTCCTGGGAATTCCTGGGGAGGTCGAATTGAATACCTGCTCGAATTAGCAAGAATCTTAATTTTCTTTTTTTTCCTGTTAAGTTTTGCACATTTGGGTGAACAAGATTGAATCTTATATTTCCTTAAAGGTGCTATTTTCCAATCTAAATGATTGAATCAAATTAGTGAGTTTTTGGGTTGGGGGCCTATAGCATTTGGATCAAAGCTACAATATTGAGCAATGAGTATTTAACATTCAGATGAATAATTAGAAAATCTTATCAATCATGTCTTCTAGACCAGTGGGAGCAAAGCCAGTGGGAGGCAAGTGCCATTTGAGTATTATTTCGGGCGGGGTGAAAAAATAAAAACGATTTTTCCATACAAATCTACGCATCCTACGATTTAATGAAAGTGAAGTTGATAGATCATTGAAGGCAGCATCCGATACCCTTGGCTCTTGCAGCATCTAGTTGGGAGAAGCGACAAATAAAATGATTCTTTAAATATTTGCTGATAAAATAAAATGAAATGAAATGTGGCTTGTCGTGCAGGGGGAGAAGAATAACAATAGGAAAAGAGATGTTGGGGACTGCTTCTTCGATGCTTCTGGCAGGGGTAACAGAGCTTTATTGTAGGACTACTGGAAGATGATGATCCCAAAGATCCTTAACCAAGATTAGAGGCGCGTGCTTGATATGAGAGGGCTGCTTCTAGCAAGGAATTAGAATTGGAAAACTCCCCTCAAGCAATTAATATATCAAATTTTCAGTCTTAGTTGGTTGCTCATCACAGAGATACCTATTCTCGATAATCTCTATTGTGACCTTCGAAAGTCATTTTCTTCGAAAATAAACTTGCTTTGGACGAGTAGTTAAAAGATTTTCACAAAATGAACAAATCAAAAAAAAACCCCCACTGTGCTCGTTATTAATAATAAAATTTAGCTAGTCAAACTCTTAAAAAAAAAGTAAGGATTAGAATATTGTGCAGCATGCTGACTTCTCATCCATCTTTCGGTGAGAATATATAATCATTCTCTCTAGCTTTATCTTTGATTTTGGTACTGATGTCACGAGTTGGACAGTAAAATCGCGGCCTTTTTTAATCGGACTGTTGTTCACCGAGACGAGCCCGTAGTTATTTCTTTTAACCCAATCATGATGAGAGAAAGTCCACTCATCGTCGATTTTATTTGAAGTCCCCATCATAATTTTCGAAAAAATCATTACAACCTCCTTTGGCAATTCTTGGCAGATGCCTGAAGTCACCAGTTGACTGAATGCTCTGCGTCCATCTCTGTAGATATCAGTATGCCCACAATGGTGGACATCTCCCCCGACAACGAAAAGCTCTCGCGATCCTTTCTTAGCAACCTTCCAGTCATCCATGAGAGCGAGAAGCTTAGTATGCTCATCCACATGCTTAAATTCCCATTCTTCCTGGGCGTCATCAACAAATTTCTCCACGAACCTTGTCCAGCCAGAAGAGTACATCACCAGAGGAAGAGTGCTAACAAGGATAACCATGTCACACTTGTCGAAAGCTCCCCCGCTAGGTTTGAATGCTTGATTGAGAGCAGCCCATTGTGCTTTTCCAAGCTGGCCTTTCTCAGGTGCTTTCAACCATGAGTTCTTGCCTCTGTAATCCAAGAAGAAGAGACCAATGTTGTTTAGAATATGAGCATGGAATTCATATTGAATTTTATCGAGGTTACTAAATCGATGCCTTCTCTCAGCTGTCTTTGGTATTCATAATAAACATATCGCGCCTGCTGGACGTAGAAGCCATCGACGGTATTTGGGTCACTATCTTCCGGTCTGAATCCGAGATCATCTCGGACTTCATGATCATCGAGTTGCATCAGATGAGGGCAGTTAGCCAAAGCAATAGCTTGAAGACGGCCTCCAAAAGTGAGTCTGTATTCCTCTCGAATCAGCTCTCGGATGTTTTCGGCGATTTTAGGCCAGTTTAGTTTCGGTGTCTTCTTGAGAAGAGCAATGCATCTATCGTAGACATCATTATAATAGTCGGCGTAAATCTGATCTCCCAAGTGAATAATATAGTCGACCTGGTTATTGACAGCTCGAACTGCAAGATCACCCCAGAGATTGTTGGTATTATTATATTGATTGTAGCTTCTTCTAGAATTGCAACTCACGAAAGCGAACCTGAGAGGAGCAGAGCCTTGGCTAAGAGTTTTGAATGAGCTACTGCATTGGAACTTATATGCTGAGACAACCTTGTAAACGGTGTTTGATTCAAGCCCAGTGAATGTGAAAACAGTTGGTCGGTTAGCAATAACTTGTCTTTGGCAATGGATTCTTTTGCCATCTGGAGCAACAAGGGAGAGAGTCTCGAATCCATATTGAGCAAACTCAACTAATACTCTAGCAGTTGAGTGAGTCACTTTTCCGATGATTGGTCCAAGAGTAACTTTTTGAGGGATTGGAACCTTTACTGGAATGAATCCTATTGCGTTGTTAGGTTGCATGACTGGAGCAAACGCAATTGTGGTAATTTCAGCGTAAGAGCCAGGTCTTGTGGCCTTGGTATTTTGGTAATATGAAAAACTTGGTTGTTGGAGCATTTGTTTTGATAGTTTGTGTGCTTACTTCGATTTTTCGACTTATGATTGAATTGATTATACTCTGCGGTACCCGGCAAATTATAGGCTTAGGAAAAATTAAAATAGCTCCTTACTGTAAATTAAAGTCTACTCTTAAAGGAGTTAATTAAAGCTCTTTTAGTCAATTTTAACATCATTAATAACGTGAAATTTAAAGTCTTTTTCCAACTAAGTTTTGAGATCTTCTAGCTAAATAAGTTGGAAATCTTGAGACACAGTCTTCTGATATGCTTCACCGGAAAATCTCTGAAATTATTGATATATGCTCAAGATTTTCTTGATTTCTTAAGTAAAAAAGATCAGAAGACTTTCAATTTAGAATGGCTTGTGCCTTCAATTATTAACTGAAGTTTCACCGAGACGGATAATAAGAAAATGAGGGGCTATTCAATTTCTCCATGGTATCCTAATTAACTTTTTCCAATCTTCATCATGAAAACGAATCTCAATCGAAATTTCCTAGTTGATACAGAAAATGTTGAATTCGTATCTGGTAGTTTCGGAAACCTACTATTCAAGGTAGCAAAGATCGACGATAATGATAAGTTAATGCTTGAAATGATATACTATTTTGCAATTCGTTGTGCTTAAGCAATTACGAAGATTATCATATCTTCATCTGAATAAATTCCTAATAGAAAAGAAAGAAGAGAGCAAGCATTTTCATGAGACGCAATGAAAATGCTTGCAGTTGGAAATTATAATTTCTCAGAGAATTGACAATCTCAAAATACAACACAAAATTCCTGATGCTTGACAAAGCATCTTTCCAAAGCTTTAGAAAAACAATGTCATAGCCAGTTCTCTGTGAAATTCACTAAAATAAATTTACCGAGTTAAATCAATATCAACTACTGCAAATGTTCTTTTCATCTTCTTTCGGTCTGGCTTCGGCGGCAAATAGCATGCTGGTGGAAAAATTCGAAATCAGGTTCCCAAAGCGCATCAAATATATATTTCTCTTCAGTATTCGGCATTTTATCTAATGTAAACATTTTCTTTTCTATGCCTCTTTTTGGGAATTTATTAGTGGGAAATACTTCCGATCTAGCCTTCATTGTCCACTAGCGAGTTAAAACTTTATTTGGATATATTTTTTGTGCAAATGAAGATATTATTCATCATTCATGATTCATTTTGGAGAAATTCACGGCTACAAGACCAATTAGAGGGCAGAATCATATGAACTTGGCTAAACAACTAATTCTTTCCAATTTCACTCTAACTATGAAAGAGGGCCAAGAAACACGATGGGATTCGTAATAGATGGCGGTTTTATTGGTAGGACCTCAAAACTGTGGTAATAGTGATTGGAAGCTCACTTCTTCCTATAGAGTAACCATTAATTCGGGAATGAGTCGGCAGGCATCATTTTATTGTGCTTTTAGTTAGATTTGAGTTTGACACTCATGTGTATCAAACTTAATTAATCGCAGAAAAATTAATTAGTTGAGCTTTAATTAGTTGAGTACTACAAAGGAAAAGTTAGAGATTCTCCGTTATCAAGAATTGCGCGGATATAAAAATAGGGATTTGAAAGAAGTGCTTTCTTTGAATATTTGGACAGTAATTTTGACAACTACGTTTATTTCTCATATGAAGATGATCGAATTGTTGAATCATATTTCATGCTTCAATCTTTGGAACACTCGCTTGAGTTTAGATTTCAAAATTTGAGCTCAGAGATTATCAGCGAACATATATTTCTATTAGCTTCCTCATTATAAAGAGACTTTTTGTATATGAAGATGATTGTTTAATCTGTTAATCGCTTTTGTGGTTCTCAAAAATTCCATTTCAGCAGTTATTCATGATTATGAATAACATTTTTGCTTCGTTGAAATGAAATCTGATTATTATTTTTTTCCCTCTCTCTCAGAAAGTGAAAATAAGATTGGAAAATTGCTCGAGTTGGACTTAAAGCGCAGAGAGCTTTTATAGTTATAAAACATGCCACTGCTCTATTTTTTAAAGAATATTGATCAGGTGTCCAAGGGTCAAGGAATCATTATTTTGATAACACGGATCGGTATAAAAAAACTTTAATTGCATAAGGTAGGAAATTTGGTTTGAGCAAAGTTTCCACTTAATTTGTTGAAAAGAGCAAATATTCATAATATCGCTCTAATACGCGGAATTGTTAGAATTTTGAATATTGATCTCTCGATTTTTGAATACCGATCAGTATTAAAAATTCCCAAAACATCAATTAATTGCAGCAGCAATTTGCAATTTGGAATTAACTTGATTTTGCGCTATTTAACCTGAGAAATCATAAAAATCAATATGTATGCAAACCATAACTCTCACATTCTATTATCAACTACAGCAACAAATGAACATGTAGCCAGCTATCATGTAGGAAATTCATTAGAAATTCAAACTCAGA
>ENA-UOTZ01000934-UOTZ01000934.1-compost-metagenome-genome-assembly--contig:-NODE-934-length-22744-cov-5.608329_pt1 | contig 22744 bp, 16 predicted proteins | sample MGYA00238144_ERZ746983 | MGnify/ENA primary metagenome ERZ746983 (study PRJEB28759, sample SAMN06268863) | compost metagenome | isolation source: single cell | place: USA: California, Emeryville, Joint... | reverse complement strand
AAGGGTGCTTTTATTTTATTTAATTTTTAATTTCGGTTGGCTATGCCTCCAGATCCTCTCGATGTAATCGGGGTAGAATTTGGATTGGCCATCTAATCTCAACATATTTTTGACTCAGGTTACGTCTCTTCTGAGAACAAAACCCCCTAAAATTGCCTTTAGAAGGCTTATTGCTCTTATTTCAATGAAAAGCGCTGCAAAAGCTAACTCATATCATTGAAATTCAAAACAGTGAGTTTTACATGCGCCAATTTTGAGGGAATTTGCATCAACCGACTGCCTGTAAAAGACTTTAATTGATCATTTTCTCGAGGTATTCAACGTAGCGTTAAAATATTGGTTTTATTGCGTTCTCTTCAAATTTATCATGTTGGATAAATATCATCAAGAGCTTTCTACTTCTCAATGCGCAATTATGCATTTTATGTATCTGACATCACATTCATACTTTTTCAAGCCTGAGTGCTTTTAAATGTTGCACACAAATCACACTACATCACTAATGTGGTGTTCGTGGTACTCTGATTAAGAATATTCGCAATCTTCACAGCGAGCATTGAACCCAACTGAGAGCTTCTCCAAGCATAAGGATGTACTCCATCAACTGAAGTAAACGAAGGTCCTTGCAACTTTAAACCAGCACTTGCGTCTTTTCCCAGCGCAATAAGTGCAGTTAATTTATCATGTGATCTATTTCTGTAAGCCAGGAAAGCAAAGCGAATGGCTTTCTCAAAGAATTGCCCAAAAGGAACGGTCAAGAAAATGCGACTTTGTGGGCAGGTTTTGCGCATATCTGTGAGCCATCCGATAGCATAGTTAGTCACAAGATCTGCATAGCTGCCTTTCACATAATCATTGGTACCGTGGCCATTAATAATGTAATCAGGGCAGGTCTCAAAGGTACGAGGATGTTGCGAACTAATCCATTTCCAAGTCGAATCATTTGCTCTTCCTTTGCTGCTCCATAGCGGAGGGATGTTTCCGCTACCTCCGACAGTGTACCCTTGACCGCTCCAAGCAACCAAGGAGAGTTCAGCATCCAAAGCAAGCGCTAATGCGAAAGCCCAAGTAACATGAGCGTCGTTCGATGTTAAAAGGGTTGTGTTTCCAATGGTATAGAAGCCTTCACCAATGGAATCCCAATAGGCTAACAACCTCTTTGAAGCCAGTTGAGGGGTAAAGAGGGTCGCGTTCTCGTCAATGACAATGTTCATGAGTTTTACGCGTTGGTCAGGGTTGTTCCAGCGATCGTTGAATTCGCTGTTCTTTACGAAGATGAAGAGAGAATGTCTCGGGATGGTTCTGTTGGTTATCAGACCAGAAGCCAGTTGAATGTAGTCTGATCCGATGGGTAAAACGATATTTTGTTCAGGGCCATCGTCGATGGACCAAGCGAGAGTGCAGAAAGGTTGACTCAGTAAGGATTTGTCGAGAATGATGCCGATTGAGGATCCGTTGAATGAAATTTTGATATAAGCGCCTGGGTTTGCAGTTTCAAGGTAACCTGAGGGATCCGCGTACCAGTTGTGCTCAGTGTGATAGATTCTGCTATCGGTGGCTGGAATAATGAGAGCGCTGGCAGCGAGCGAGAGTGCGAGTAGCACGGCAAATTTTAACATGACACAAAAAAATTTATTGATTAATCTTGCTTTAAAAGTTTACTCCGGTATTCAAATTGGTTCAGGATCGATCTGCGAGTATAAATTCTAATTTCAGCAAGTCTCCCAAAAGTACCTGGTTGATCTGAATTCACCGGCAAGACTTTCAAGACGAATGATTGTTGAGTTATTTAATAGTCCTCGTTAAAAGGTTTGAAGGCCTTTCTCCTTATTTTTCTTGAAAACAAGACCCAACAAAACTACCACTTGCATTCTACCTCTGTGTTTGAATGACTCGAAATGAAATAGCAGCAAAATTTATCGTTGTTAGCAAATGATGCGAGATATCGTGTGTTTGTTTTATTCATTTTTCCTAAAATTCAATGAATGCAATACTTTCAAGCACACGGCTAACTGTTCATAGAAATATCAAATGGACTTCTGTAAAACAAAGTAATTTGTTGCACAAATAAATGCACAGTAGTAGCCTTGATTCAGACGAATAAATTGGAGGAACCAAAGGTTACAAATGTAACCCACATTTGTTTCAATTATTCATCATATTTCCGTCGTAACAACGCAGACGTTCAGGGTCGAGGATAAGATTCATGCTTTGATGTTTCCAGAGTGAATCTCTTAGCCGGGCTGGTGTCATCATCATTAAAATATGAATCTATTCATCCACATTATCACAATACTGGACTTAACCTGCAAAATATAAGTACCTGACGACATTTGCTCAGATAATATCGTGCAAGCGGTTTATCCATCTCGAGTTCTTGATAGTTACACTCTTCAGTTGACCAAGGGTCACAAAAAGAATAAAGCAACAACTTTTTTCGAAAAATGTCAGCACTATGCAATGAAATTTCTTACTTTCAAGACATTTATCTGGTTATTCTCAAGCGCGAAGTAGAGTGGAGTCCTTCCGATCTGGAATTGTCAAGTAAGTAAATAATTAGTTGAATTTGTTACCAAATCATGAGCATTAAGATCTGCACCATAGTAAATGAGAATTTCAACAATTTTGAAATGATTTCGTTTGACTGCCCAATGCAATGAAGTCATATGTGCCTAATGTCAAATTGATAGTAACTCGCTCCAGAAAAATTAGTCAAATTACGTGATCATAATCGTAGACTAAAAATCTGTTAGATTTCAAAAGGTCAGAGACTTTCTCCTGATTTCCAATCTTACAAGCATCGATAAGCTCTTTCGAGTTCTTCTTTTGATATGGCATAGAGCTGAAAATTTGACGATCAATGAACTACAAGCAAATATCATTAATTAACTCGAATTATAATGAGCATTTTACATCTCTTGGCGTCAGTTTAAGCAGCTTCATATACCGCAGAGCCTCAATAAGCCTCATCCTTATGATTTTGAAGTTCAACTTGCGAGGACGAAAGAGTCTGAGGTGTAAGCTATCGACTATGATCTCTTGCATAGTTTGATTCTTAGCTGGAGTTTTAAAAAGTGGATTCTGCGGAGGCAGAATCGGCCCCATTTTCGGGTTAAGGGTTATTAGCGTCCTTAAAGCTTCTTCTTCTTTGTTGAATGATAGCTCATCAGTCTTGTTTTTCGCAATGAAAGGATTATACAACATCTTCTTTTTCTGCCCTCTCCTAATGAAATTCTTTTTGTCGAATGATCCAGGCAGCTTTAATTTCGCGTGATCTGGGAGCCCAGCAACAACTGGTCTTTGGAATCTTACACCTTCTCCTCTTCTACCTCTCAGCAAATTATCTTCACTACTAAAGTTTTGCAAAGTGTTTAATCCTGGTTTTGTAGTGCTCTTGACACTTTTTTCTCCTTGTCCCGGAGAAACTGAGTTATGTTTACCTAAGAGTTGGTAAACTTCTCCCAGTTCCTGGTCTTCGTCATAAGCGAAGCCGGAGAAACCGTATTCGTTACCGGCACTCCCTTTTTTATCATGAAGTTTCTTCAATTGCTGCGAGCCGAATCGGTTCTCAAAGTTCTCGTTCATTTTTTGCCGATAACTTCCAAGCGAACCGCTCATATGTCCTTGATACATCTTCACGCGGTCTGTAGCCCGACCTGAAATGTTTTGAGCGTGATTTTCATAATACAGCGTATCAGAAGCAGAGCGATGGGTAACTGTCAATGTGTTATTGAGTTCTTGATACCTTGCTGGAACATAAGGATTGCGCAGATAGGCGGTATTAGGTAAAAGGTAATGTTCTCTGGATGTTTGGACTCTCGGCGATAATTCCAATTGCCTTTGACCATTAGCGTTGCTAGCTGATCCGAGAATGGCTGAATCATGTTTCGAGATTGCGAGGATGGAAGCATGGGACTTGGATCTGCTTAATTTATAGTGAATGTCATTTTGAGTTTTTGATAAAGGCTGGTGGTCAATTGCATCTGCTTTAGGCAGTGAAACAGAGTTCAATGTCAATGGTGGAATTTTCGATATCGATTTTAGGCTTTTATGTTGAATATGCTGAATTGAGCCACCTTTTGAATATTTCTCATTTGGGCGAGTGGATTCTTTGAAAACTTCCTTCAACAATGTCGGAAGAGCTCTCAAAGAAGGATGATATTTCGGTTTCAAGTCATTTTCATTAGAATGTAACATTTTCTTCGATTTGGTTGTGGAATCCATTTTGCTTAGTAGTGGACTTGAATTTTTGTTACAATTCTGTCTCTCTATTTCGACAAGAGAGTGATTTGAACCAGGATTTTTTAATAAAGGAGTTTCTAAAGAAGCTTTGGATAGTTTTTCGCCTTTCGACCTAGGGCCGAATTTGTATTCATTTGAAGGAGAGTGAATGTTGAATTTTGATTCACAATATTCGGATAAGTTTGCACTTAGTGTTGATCTGATAGCAGTTATGTAGGGACCTGAAGTTGAAGACTCATACGACTGTTGTTTTCGAGGGGTAGTTTGGATGGACATGCTATACAAGCTTCTAGGACTTGGGATTTTGAGAGATTCAAATGCGTTCATTTTTTTTGGGCTGCGAGATTTTATTTTGGAGGTGACTGAGCTTAATAAAACGCGGCGAGTTTAAAGATTTTTTTACAAACAAAATCAGGCATAATTAAAGCTAAATAAATTAACAGAGCAAACAATTTGATTAATCGAACACGAATCCACATCGTTATTCGACTTAAGGTAATTGTTATCGTTTTCTTAGTCAAAACACCAACTGGGAACCAAAATATGGGAGCGAAGGTTGAGAAAGACAGAAGCTGTTCACTATTGTATTGTTTTAGTGAAATCTCTCATTAAGAGAGAGCACTTGGGACGGAAACCAATGTTTAGGCTTATTTCTGATTTGAAAAACATCTCATATGTGTTCTTTCATGATCAGATGACAACGTGCTAATTCTTCGAAAGGAATGAATCGCGACGAGACTCAAAAAATTTGTAATTTTAACTACTATACCATACAATCTTTGGATTTCTTCTAAATCAGAAACTCTGAAAATATTTTTGGGAGGCTAATCTTGCTTTAAAAATTCAGATCAACTCAACAGATCTCGATAACTGAATTTTGACATCATAAATATAAAAACCGGAAGTCGCCTTGTGTCACCCTATAACTAATTACTTCCATAAAGAAATTAACCGCGATCTAAACACTCACTCATTGTAAACTTGGAAACGCAATTACATCCGATACTATAAATACCCTCAAAAAAAATTTCTACTTCCATTGAACTCAATCGCAAAGATTTTGAGAGTTCTGTCACGGTGAAATCGTTGAGGCTAACGCCTATATACTAAAACATTGACTTCAGTTTCTTAAGCTTGATTTGCATGGCTTGAATCTTCTTTGACCAAATTGTTCTGGAGTGTTCAAATAAATATTTCTATCAGACATTAAAAATTTACATTCTCAGATGATTTTTCGACCTCAGACCTTGTCGGTTCAGCCTCCATCCGGTTGATTCGTTCAGTATCTTTGAGTAAAAGCGAAGTACTAGTAGCTGTTTGATCGCTCTGGACCCTGCAAGATATGCATATATTCTGCTCATAAGGCATTTTTAGCTCTGACTCAGTGGTTCTCTTCGAGAGAGTCGGAGGGTCTAACTCTGAGAGAGGGTCAGCTTGGTTATTGAGAAGCACTGTTCGAACGATGCTTTTGATAGCAGTCTCTCCCTGGACCACTTCAAATTTCTTCAACACATTTTTCAATAACTCTTCGTTTTGCCTGGCGTCCTCAGTTATTCAAAATCAATGTAGCTAGCTTACTTCTTTTTATTATACTGAACTTGGAGCATCTCATTAGTTTTGGCGAGATCTTCGACTTTGTCCTCAATACTTCGGACGTACTCGATCAGGTCGTTATGTATTTTTTTCAAATAGGTGTTCTAGTGCCATATTTTTTAGCATTCTATTCACCGAAGTGATTTATTTATACTTGCCGCATGATCTCTTCATAAGCAGCTGCTCCCTCCCGAACACCAGTTGCAGCGAATCTCGCAGCCTCTGGTGGATATTCTGAGTATTTATCGTTGCCTTTGCGCTTGATATATCCCAATAAGCCTCTAGTGTTTGAGGGTTATAAACGGACTACAACTCTTTGAATGTTACATTTGACCTCGCTTAAACATCCCATGTACAAAAGCGTTATCGTAAGGATAGTGCTTCTTCTTTCTGAAGCAATAGAGGTTGAGCTGGGATAGATAAGAAGGCATGAGCATGAGAGAATTGAGATGCAATAACCTGGCGGACGAAAGAAGAAAAATTATTGTGCTTGAAAAACACCGGCAGAACGTATTCGGCGAATTCGATGGGCTTTTTAATAAGCATAGCACAGCCGTCTTGGCTCCAGCCCACATACTCTTGATACCTCGGATCCTTTGAATTTTTTAGAGAAATTTCGGAATTTGTTCAGTACTTCTATCATTTGATAAATGGTAGAAACGAATTTCGGGACTCGTTCTGATGATTGTTGTTTCGATTGTAGGATTTTATCTTGAAACTTCATAGTGTCGTTCATTTCCTGGATAAAGGACGATATGTGTAAGGAATATCGATGATGCTTCGTTGGAATTTGGAGAAAATTATTATAAAATATGAGTTTAATAAGTATTTTACCGAGACTCTTAGTTCAGTAAAGCAGGCACATTTCTGTCATATTTTAATGCAAATAGATTAAAGTGCCTGAGTACTTAATTGTATTGAATAAAGAAATGCTTTCGAACGTAAGAGTGATCTTTGGTAGCTACTACTGAAATTGGAATGTTCGAAAATCGATGAGAGAATTTTCCGTGTTCCAAATAAAATTGATCGAAATCGAAGATTTTGGATCACCTCGGTTAGCTTGAATTTCAAGAGGATCAAACTCTTAAATTTAAGATGCTTATCGCTATCTTGTCTATGCTTATCTATCCGAATCGACTCGTGATTGAGGAAGAATGGTTAAATTTAGCGATAGAGTGTTATTCTAAGAGATTTGCCTCGACCATGTTGTTAGAAATTAAGATGAGGCGAAATGAATGAGTAAAGCTAAGATCTATTCATCGGATATCATCTGATAAGGTATGCAAGGCGAATCTATATGAAAACAGCTTTTTCAGCTTCATTACAAGTGTTTAGAAGCCTTACCTCACAGTTTAGAAAGCTTGGAGATAAGCATTTTCTGGAGAATAGCGTGATTCACATATGTTCTTTTCGAAGAAATGCACTGACTGATTAGAATTTCATACATCTGACCGTTAAAACAAAAGAAGCGGAATAGTCCTCCTCAGTGGATTGGTTAGAGAGAACTGCTCTGAAACAGAGAGAAATGTCTTCTTGGCATATTGAGAGAGTTGAGATTATAACTACCCCTACGATATATTTTGAATTTGTTATGGAATTTAGCCTCACTGAGTGATATTTATTTGTAAATGGCAATCGCTTGTTTGATGAGAGCAATAGAGGAAACTCCTTGAAAACCAGCAAAGTTTATCTGACCATGGTGAGTTGTTGAGCTGAGTTTTAGATCAGAGATAGATAGAGAGCGATAGCTGGCTATGTGGATACCACCTGAATATTCTATGCAAGGATTGATGATTGCGTGCCAGGTAGGAGCCAACAAATACGAGAATGGAGCAAAAGTTTCTTTTCTTTTAAGATTGAAGTAGATATTCTAAATCAAAAGGAGGAGCATGAGTTCAAGTGGAAAATTCGAAAAACTGATTCGATTAGAGACAACGAATATGTGTTTTTGATTTTTTCCATCCGAGGCTATTATTTCAGGCGAAATTTTGAATAGAGGAGCTGTAAGATACTGGCAATGCCTTTTGCTTGAAAAAATAACAATCTTCTCTAATACTTTCAACATCATGAATGATTTATAGTTCTTTAAATATCGTCGACCAAGAAGGCCATTAAGCTCAGGTTAATACTTCGTAACGTTCTATTCTGCTAAAAATGTGCTATTCTGAGGCTTAGTCGACTGATAGATAGACTAATCTCTAAAGACAAAATTATGTATATGAATTTAACAGAAGACCCACGCGAAAGGATTTCTTTAATTTTGTCATCCCAGGAGCTTCAATTCGAAAAATAATAATTTAGCATTCATCGCTATGCGATAAAGCTTTTGGTTCGAAAATTTTTTACCTCGATAATGAGAGGGTGGCGGATGGCTGCGTTTTTGTAGGTAACTCGAGATAAGTTTAATATGTTACTATCTAATTTATCTAGAATGGGAGACAACTTCCATTTTGAAATAAGGTCTATATGCTTACCAATCATGTTTTTGCATATGTTTTTAGGAAGAAAAATCATTCGAACGGTTTCTCTTTTGATTACTTACTTTCGGTAATACTCATACCGACTCATACCGACGATGTTTAATTAACCATAGAATTAATCTATCTTCCAAAAAGAACTATTAATATTCCATTATAACAAGACATCTTCGAAAAATTGAGTCTTCTAGAAATAATCATATCAGGAGTCCCGTTCTCATTCTCTTCATTCTACTAGCGTCGTACAGGCAGATAGGTACTTAATTAATACTATTCAAGGTCTAAATACCTTAATTTAAGTTTTTATTCGCGATATTGCTTCCTTTGGAGAGTTGAATTAAAGAACACATACTGGAATTTCCTGTTATTAAAAAATTGTTGTACAATGTTGTTTTTTAAACCTCAAGCAGTGAATTAAATAAGGTATATTTCCAATATTAACCTATTTCAAAACTACCTAAATTTTGTTGATATGGTCCAAATGCCAGATAATTTAGAAGAGAATCCTAATTCAGTAGATGTATTTGACTATATAACGTAAAGCTTGAGTACAGCTCTTATATACTGAAATTCGCAAATCGAAGAAGTTATAAGCGATCCTTCCCAGCTAGCAAAGACAATTCAAGAATGGACCGATCTACCAAAGAAAGTCCTCAAAAGTTGAGCCAGGAGTCCGAAAGGATCCCGAAGTTCTTGAAAATTTTATACCAAATTCTTGAGAACAAAAATTACAAAGAATACATCAGCTGGAGCGAAGACGGACGGGTATTGATTATCAATAAGCCCGAGGAATTCGCAGACGATTTGCTCCCGCTGTATTTTAAACACAACAACTACGCTTCGTTCGTTAGACAAGTAATACTGGTCACTCACTCAGATGCTAATTTACAACCAACAGTTGAATCTCTATAGCTTCCGTAAGAAGAAGCGTTATCCTTACGAAAACGCCTTCGCTCATGCTATGTTTCTCAGAGGGAGGCCGTAAAGATAGTATTTATAACTGTAGCTAACAATTCGATAGGGATCTCCTGAAATACGTTAAAAGAAAGTCAAGCAATGCAAGTCAGGAGGACAAAAGCTGTCTTAAGTTTGAAGGTGTTAATTACCATGAGAGCGAATACGATGAGGTGGTCGACGAGGTAAATTGCTAAATTTAGAAAGGATAGGCCTAACAAACGATAGAATATGTCTCTGAAAAGACTGCATGAAGAAATGTCGGAGAAAATCGAAAGCTTGGAGCAGATGCTGAAGACTCTTACCAGCGAAAACGAAAATCTTCAGCAGCAGTGTAGAAAGAAGAAGTAACAGGCTAAATTACTCAGGATCCTCATCGCTAATCTTAAACTAGACAAAATGAACATTTTCTCAAGAAGGTCGTGAATCAGGTCGCCAGGATCCACGGCCGTCATCAAATCAAAGAGCTGATTGACTCAGTGGCTCTAGGGAGCATCGAAAGTCAACTCTCCATAAATTCTACTCTAGAAAAGGCTCCTGAGACGAAGGAAGTATATCCGCGAGGCCTCTCCATGGAAAGAACGAATTCCTTCTCGAAGAATGGATACATCAACAGCTTATGCCAACCTCATTGCCAAGAATTAAAAGGAACCGAGCTCCAAACCTCTTTCCAACGAACGATTTCTTCGGTGTCCACCTTGCCGGAATTAAACGATCCTCTCGATTTTTTCCGCGATTTTGATCAAATCACCGATCAAACTCTCCGTCATCAACCAAATTGTTCTGGTTTTGTAATTAATTTCCTGATAGCTTTAGACTTATAGCTATTTTATAGGGGTTTAACCCAAGTCTTGGGCTGGATGACTTCTCATATTTTGAAGAGAGCAAAAAGAGCTGTCCCAGCTTGTTATCAAAGCTGTTTTGAGACTTCAATTTTCTTCATCTTAAAAGAAATAGAAAATGACTTATCATGTCAATGAAGGGTGATCAGCTGCTTAGAGGTGTTTAGTAATAGGTTGCTGATTGCTCTAGCTTCCTTTAGTTATTATAATTAAAGAAAAAAGATAAGGTAATTGTTTATTTTATAACAGTTGAGAGTTAATATGTACATCGACATGAGCCTTCATTTTGTTTAGAAGAAGAATGTGCATATATTTTATTGAGGTAATCACAGAAATTTTATAATTCATATAGACAACTTTAATGGACACTCAGTCAGCTTTACAAAGAGCATCGTTCAGTAATGACGGTGATAAACTAATGGCATTTGCTAAAGTTATTAAGGTATAATGAAGTTATGGAAGCCAAACTAAAAGATTATCTCTTGAGATGAAATTCATTCACAAATCATTCAATTGATATCAGAACGCAACATAAAATTTGAAGGCATTACTAAACTGAATTCGCTTAAAGCAATCTTTTTGTTAGTAAGGATCATTTTTTTCAAAAAGAGATACGGGCATGATTCATTTACTAAGCTCTATTCTAAAACTAGAATACACGGAATGCATTTCATTCAGATAATGCAAACAAGAAATTCCCTCGAACTCTTTGATAAAAATTCAAATAAATTAAAAAAGAGACACACTTACTTATCTTTTGCTTAATCTTCTTTTTTTTGATTATACTGAAGCACTCTGACTTTGGGAATGCTATTTTCTATTTCCGAGATGACTGACAAATCCTCACCGGTAAACGCTCGCTCTCTTTCAGATTTTGACAACTCCAAAAAATCGTTATAATGCTTCAATAAAGGTTTTATCTTTTTAATCTAAAAATATATGTGATAATTTAGCAATCATCAATCTCTTGCATTTAATTCACCTTCGCTAAATATTTCAAGAATTTTCCAAGAAACTCGAGCTCCCTATCTTTCATTTGTCCTTCAAATGGCTTGACTTGAATGGAATTCTCATAATGTTTCGAAGTTTGGAAAAAAGAGTCCTATGGTAACAATTAGGTTCTTTACCCACAAAAGAAGAGATCAATAGATTACATCAACAAATATTGTTTCTTGAGGATTGAAGCCCAAGGACCAAAGGTCCTTTTGGCAGAGATTACCATAGACCTGCTTGCAGTCATTACGACTATAAATCGCATAAATAAATTTGTTAATTTTTGCAGCAGTGGCTATTTTCATTGCGTACTGTACACGGCCCGAAGTGAAAAAAAATTAGCGCTCCTATCGACAATAATAGAAATGCTTCATACGATTTCGGTGGCGCAAGTGTAAATGCAAATGTTGAAGTACTTTGACATTTTCTCCATAAACTTTAATAGTCCAGGACGTAGAGCCACGTACTTAATGATAGTCATTTCATCTCTTTTCAACTGAAGTTTGTTGCTTAAATCACTCAATATCGCATCATGTTACCGCAATGGGAAGAAATTTTCCTTTTGGGATTTCCGATGTTGTATGAACGAGTGTCTCGTCAAGATCGAGCACTAAAGTCATCCTACCCTAACCAGTGAATTCATTAGCAGAATGAGAGCTTTATGAGAGTAGAATGGAGCATACTCGCCGTAAACTGCCTCCCAGCGAAAATTCATCTGATGATGGATGCATACTGTCTATTTCTACTGAAAATTGCTTTCTGCTTGACCAGGTCCCGGATAGCAGCGTGCTGGAAGCAGATTTTCGAGGTTTCTCAGCATATAAGTTTTTTTTGTTTTTGCTGTTCAAAGATTGACCGAATCCAAGAATTCGTTTGATTTTCTCCATGGAATGGTGATGCGGTTTGTCGGGTAAAGAAACTCAAGGATTTGATGAAATTTGCCAGATAAGGTGTGTTAGCTATTAATTTTAGCTGAAATTCTGGACTATATAGTCTCCTATGCTTGAGCTGTTCTAAATTTGAATTCCTTTTAAGGAAACTGAATCCGGATTCGGTCAGTGTAACATATATTTTTTTAAAAAATAAATTTTATGTCCAGCAGAACTTTTCATTTTCCAGCCATACAGTTCCTGACATTCAACAAGTTTATGCTAATCACGTGCAAATTTCAATTTCTCATTGGTTAGTTTCGTTGAAGAGAAAATTGTCTCTCTGAGATGAAAACCAAGATCTTCCTGTTCAATATTGAAGCGAGAGCTGTTCGAAAGTGCTAGTTTATCCTAAAAATAGCTTGATCAGATGACATAGGAACTGAAATTTATACATGGGGTGAGTGGGACGGACTTAAATATTTATTCATCAACATTGAAGGAATGAACAGACATCGCACATTTTATATTTCGATAAACGGACTGGAACTCGATACCATCGATAAACAAGAGTCTTCCTGCTCCTTCTTTATTTTCAGATTTATTAGGGATAGCTCTGTATTATGCAAATAAGTGTGGGTGTGAAATACTTGATTCATCTTATAAATAAATGAGACATATTTATTTTCTAGATAGGAGTAATAGGAAAGGTGCTTGTTTTATTTGGTGTGTTTGAGGTGTTCAGAACTATGAACATTTTCAACACTCTGTCTACTCTGTCTGCTAGAGCATCAGCTATTTCCTCTTAGAAATGGAAAAATAACTGCTTATAACGTTCATAGCGTGGCTAGCAGAGATGTTAGAGACATCTTACAACCCAAATTCAAACGCTCAGATCTTTAATATGCAACTAATACGTGAAGTGGACCATGATGATGTTGGTTCGAGAATAACACGCAAAAGCATTAAATTTATAATAGGATAAGTGCCTGTAGCTTTCACAACGGTCAACTTTCTCCCTTGCAGCGATAAATCGTTCAATGCAGCTATACCTGAGTTTCTACTAGTAGTTTTCATGCTGGAGATCAATTACTCATATTGCATTCCAAAATGGAAGAATGCACTTTTCTGAATTTCTTGAAACTAAATCCTCCGAGGCGTTTTGAAGAAATGTCCACTGAAGTTGATAATGCGTTGGACGACTAGAGTTCATATTTAACATACCTATTTGTGTTGATAAATTTGCCAGCGTCTTAAGAAACAATCAACCCATTTTATTTAATTTTCGTTTCACCTATATTCCATGCCCAATTTCCTAACCCTGTTATCTACATAAGCATTTTAAGGACCTGAAAGCTTTTTCCATTTTGTTGCGTAAAAAATTTGAATGTCTGGACTTAACTCTTTGCAAAAACCTGCTTGAATATTCCGTAAAATTTCAGTTTCCGCCGAAATTTTATTGATCTATCTCACTCAAACCAATAGCTTTGAAATGGCGTTTTCTTTGAATTTCTGTAACTAATCAGCCTTCCAAATCCCATCATACAGAGTTGAGAAGCTTTTTTTTGGGAGATCATGAGCTTTTTACCCTGTTTTTGGAAAGGAATATAGTTTAAATTCGCACTACTGTAAGAAATCCAGGCAAATTCGATTGGAATCCATGATAGGAGGAATAACTCCTGCAAGTCACTCTGACCGGTCTTCGTCTTGAAATTTGCCTCCTACTTTTTACTCTTTTTTAATACTTATTAGTTATCCAACATAACGAGTCCTTTCCCGTTTTGGGTTTTTCAACATTAAACCAAACAAAGTAAGAAAAACGTCTTTGAATATACCGCTGTAACGCATTCGAGATCCATCAAATTAAACTGTACTCCGTAAATAGATAAAACTCTTTTAAATAGGAAATATTTTACGAAGACACTGTTTTCAAATATAGCAAATGGCAGGAAATTGCGTAAGTCGGTCCAAGGAGTCCGCTGGTCACAGCCTTCTCTCAGCGTTCGGCGACATCAAGTTTAAGGATCTGTTTTCAGCAGAGCTTAATGAGCCATTTGACAAGATTTTTGAAATCCTAAAAGAACTCGAGCGGGACCGGCAAGCTTTAGTGGAGATCCCTCTCAAATTAATCAGAGAAACAGAAGTCCGAATCCTCAAAGAGCCCAGACTCATTGATGCATTGAAGGTGTTCGCTTGGTCCGTCAGTGCATGCAATCATGGCAGTTTAGAAAAATCAGGACTCGTTTTCTATGACCGACCGCCGTACTTCTCAGTTGATCCAAAGACTCTATCTGAAGAAGTGCAGTCATTATATAATCTGCTTAAAACATACTTTGACGCATTGATTTCTGCCCCTTCTCGCATCCCCGGGCTGGAAAATAGTATAAAAGACTTGGTTAAAAAGGCAAAAGAGCAATATAGAGCAGTCAAGGACAATGTGTCTGATTTCGACCTGAACACGCTGCAAAAAATCCAATATGTAACAAATTACACTTACAATATGGACCTTGTGGAGAAGGAACTAAGGTTGCTGCATTCGCTGCTTGACAAGGCCGAGAAAGACGAACAAAACTTTAAACATGTGGTGTTTCCAAAGATTCGGGTCGAGGTGTTAGTTGCTAATGTGTATGGATCTCAGGCTTATGAGGAGGATATCAGATCGCCGAAAGAAATTTTTCTCAGATTTCATACGGGGACTAAAAAACAACCAATGCCGATCAAAATCCTGGAGAATATTGACAAAACGACCGCCGAGATCAATTAGATGCTCTAATTTTCAACTTTTTTTTTTGTTTTGAGATCAGGTTTAAACTAATACATCCGAAATAACTTATTTTGTTGCCTGCTTAATGTGTATTTGTTTATTGGTAGCTACACAAAGCCAAGGCATCCAATAAAATCGAGTTATTTATGTGTCTCCGCGTGTAGTCGACGGTTTACAATTTTATCAAACTTTAGTCACAATTAGAGCTCTCTATACATATATATAATAGATAGATATTGAACCAAAGCTAATATCGCTATTTGAAAACAGTGTGAGCTAGCATACTCTAAGATTTTTGGTTATTTTTCAACTTCTTGCGCTGTCTATAATCAGAAAAATCAATCGTCTCTGTGACTTTTCTTGGCCGAGATCTCAGGAAATAGAAATCATGTTTTACTTCAGCATGATGCACCATCCTGAAGTTTTTATTTGTACTGTAAAACCACATCAGAGGATAGTTTTACTTCTCAAATTCCAGAGCATCGAGTTTAACGTCACCATGTGTCAACTCTTCAAGGAAATAAACTGCGCTCAGAATGCATTGGGTGTAATAGCCTGCAGCATCTTTTTCTTTTTTCATGTACTCATGCTGGAAGCGCATGATAAAACTAGAAAATTGAGTCCATTCTCCCACAAATCTATGATCTTACTTGAGGTTTGAATAGATTCTTCGAGGACACCACCGAAGAATCGTGTAGATCAAAATTGGCGTCAATTCATCTGCTCCAAAATCATGTTTCATTGAGACTTGGTGTATGAAATAGGAAATGATATTGAATATCTCTAAGAGTTTGTCTAGTTTTGAGACAGGAGACAATTTGCGATCAATTTCGGCAAATTCTATAAGGTGATTTAGAGGGAGAAAGGTCAGCTAAGTTACTGGAGGCGACATAATCCCAAGTCTCATGAGACTGCATTTCTTCGGGGATGTCAAGGTGATCGATATCAACCCATTCAAGAGTCTTGCATCTCATCCAAAACGCCTCATCACCTTTGTCGATCTTTGGAAACACTCTAATAATGCCATGGTTATAACCCTGAACATCACATCACAACTATATTACCGAGCAGCAAGTCGGCTTCCGACATATTTTTCTATTTCCTTTTCGATTGCGCTCCTTTCTTCTTCTTTCATGCCTTGCGTTATGTGATTCGCGTTCACAAACAGGAACTTCAAAAATTTGTTGTAAGCGTCGCTCACTTGTTTGCTAAAAATCAAATTTTTTTAAAATTGCTATCATCAGGCTGCGTAGCATTACCTGCTTTTGTCTATGACAATAGAGTCGCTATATAGAATCGCTTCTTCCACAGCTGGGAGCTTTGCGAAACAGTCCAGAAATCTAAGCCAAGCGTTTCTCGTTTAGCAACAAGTAAAATTCCTTTTATACTGATTAACTGAAGTGCAATGGTAATGATGACAGTCCGTTAAGTCAGGCCCATTGTACCCCTGTTAAACATATCAAATCATTTATTCTTAAACAATGGCTTACTCCAAGGAAATTATAATTTGCGATGTTCGGAATCCTTGCGCCGGCTAAAGAGGCACGCAAAATGAGAAACGAGATCAGTGTAAATTGGGTTTACTTGCCATCTCATTCATAAGTTTAACCCTGTTAGCAGGACATCGATCCTGTAGCTGCACAGTGATCTGATGCTGAGACATTGGGATTTTTGGGCTATTCAAACAGATCGTGAAAGTCATTTTGTTCAAAAACTCTCTCGCCAAAATCCGTTGGAATGTGAGCCATCTCTTTGAGTTTTCTTCCTTCAGCTGCTCAATCCGCCTCCTTAGCGACTCAATTCCTCTCATGAGATGTATTTTGTCTTTTTGCGCTCGATTAAAACAGCGATTGAAGCTATCGTTAGTCTCGTTTAACAATTCCGTGTAAAATTTCTGGTAGTTGTTCACGCGGTACTCAGGGTCCAAATTTTTAAGATAACCGAGCAACAAACGAGCGGATAAATGCACACTCTTCTGTTCTTTGCGTTTGGTGAGTTTTGTTTCACAAGTATTAACTTCCTATCGTAATAAGAATGTAACTTTGATAATTTCATTTGAAGACTACCTCTTGGCAAAATTGTAGAATATCCTCAATATTCATTTCATCATTATAAGCAATGGTGCTTATGTCTTTGAGGTCTTCCATTGAAATTAGCAGGTGCTTGAAGATGTACTTGCATTGGTTTGCCACCTTTATAGAGGGTTGAAAATATCATATATGTTAAATTTGAGTGTTACTCTTTGGGACTTCGGCATGTCCTTGGCTCCAGTGACTCGTGTGAATTCATCGAGGTAGGAACTACCGGAGGGTTTTGGAAATTTCAAGTCAGAAAAATTTGCGAACGTCAAATCAGGGCGGAGCTTGTTCTCATAGATAGGGCATTCGTTATGGTACAACAATACGCTTTGAGGGGTAAATAAATATGGGAGACAGGTGTTAGCATTATTACTTCTTAGCATATTTCCCGACTTGCTGGTCATATTTCACGATTTGGCCCTGATTCGCAATGATTTGATCAGCCAGAAATTTTATTTCTTCAACCGAAAGACAAAAACTCGAAAGCGTGATCTTTTTCGGGTCTTCCATCACAACGTTCTCTGCTACCACCAATCCATCGAGCGTTTTGGAGCTGATATTCAGCAATTCGTTAAAATACTCTTCGATCGACTCCCTACGGAATATTTTCGGTTAGAATATTTCGAAAGCTGAAACACTCAACCTGAATGAGATTATGTAGGGGTTAAGGAATGATAGTTTATGAGAGGTTCCATATTCTTCCTGCAGGATCACATGCTCAAGAAGTCCAGCAACTTCGCTGCTCGTTTGCTTGCATTTTGCGAAATTATCAGCCATCGCGTGCGGCTCTGGATCTCTCAATAAAGGCACTATCCAACTGCTGAATATTATCCGCGCAGCCAGCCGGTGCTCCTCCCTTTTGGTCATCTCAAACTGCAATATTTTACGTGAGATCCCAATACACTTAAGCAACGGCTACCTTTTGAGCGGCGAGAAGACACGCGAGCTTACACACCATACGAATGCCTAATGGCATCAAGTAAATGTTATCGAAGACGGAACGCAAGATTAAGTCTGTATAAGACGTCAATTTCTGCAGATTTTGGCTCAAGATCTTGCTGTTCTCTCCTAAGCTTGCCAACTCCTCGAAAATAGATGCCTTTCTGAAATGGGAGCGGTTAGTTTGGTCTCGTGGTGAGAATTTTACCTCGGCTTGCTTGGCATGCTCTCACTCATTGGCATCTCTGACTGTCGAATAACGCTTTTTGGATTTAGAGTGCTCAGCCGCCTTTTGCCAATCATACTGTTTGATCTTTCGAATCTCGGAGGCTCTATCTCTGAAAAGGCAGTTGAGTTAGATAAACTCGCAGCAGTTGATTACCTTCATCTTCGTGGTGATAAATTTCACTGTGTAGAATCGAGTCTCTCACTACCTGTCCTTCTTCTTCGATCTCCTTCAATGAGGCTTGCACGAGGAAAGAGTACTTTAGATCCTTTTCCATCCTTGAATCGCGAACAGAACTGAACGAGGCTCGCGGGTCTGGTTTTTTTGGTGATGGCAGAGACGATTGAGTAACGAGAGACTTTTGCGGAGGTTTCTCTTCCATCATCGACCGCCTCACGTTCGATTTCATCGATTTTAAATGCTGGGCAATCCTAATAACGATTAACTCTCTGCTTGATATCTAATAGTAGATACGAATCATAGTCCAGCAAAAGCGTTGCTCCATCACGCGAAATTTTTAAAAGCGCGCTTTTCAAAAGAATTCTCACGTATTTTTGAAAATCATTGCGTTGCATATAGTTCGAAAGCATTCTCCTGCAGAGCGTATCAGCGAATAGCACACTCGACACAGTTTTGGCCCCAGCAACCTCATCCTAAAGCAAATACTCAGTTTTTGCTATTAGACACTTAACATACCTTCAGAAGCTCCGCATTTAATCGGAGGAGGTCATATTCATACCTCCCTTTCTCCATTAAATTGTGATAGAACTGATTTGTTAAGCTGTATTCCAGCGACTCTGATATTTTAGATTCTGGAGCATTGCGAAGAGCAATAACGGCAATCTTAGGATTTCTGAAAATTTTATTTAGCATATTTTTAGCAGCCAATGTTGTTTCTCCGAGTGCTTCGTAGGGGTCTATTAAATTATATTTCTTCTGCATTTCGTTTAGTTTGTCCTCGCTTGGTTTTATGCTCTCTTTGCGCTGTAAATGGCTGCTTTCGCTTAATAGCGTTCCTTCCTTTGAAGACAAAACGAACGATCAAGGAGGGCTGAATGTAATAAATTAAACCTGTGTGAGTCTGAATTTGAGGAGATCATCAAACTCTCTCCTCTGCAAATGCTGCTCTGCGTATTCTTTTGTGAGTTTTTTAATATCATTGATGAGATTTTCTTTCAAAGTTTGTTCTGTAAGGTCGTTAATAAAAACGTAAAGCGACCTGCGAATACCTGATTTTATCAAGTTATACTTGTCCTTGAGTACGCGCTGAAATGAAGCCCAATTCAATATGCTCAGGTCACTATCTTCTGAAGAGTCATCGCCGAAGGAACTTGCTGTTGAGTCTTCCGGATTCATTTCGTTTATATTGCTTACTTAATTTTTTGTGAAATAACAGCTTAATGAGATAGCAGGGTCGGCTGAATTTACTATTAACACGGATGGAATTCTTGATTTCTGGGCTATCCTCCGGAAATGATGACTCTCTCCAGCAATCAAACGAAGGAAGACCTTTCTTCTTCTCTAATATGTTCAAAAAACAAGGCTCATAAAAAACCCAGGATTGAATAGAAGTTACGTTGAGAAGAATTCTCGAATTTGACAGGTACGAAGTTGATTGAATCAAAGGCGCTTTGCTCCTTGAACTCTGACTGAGATTTCATTCCAGGAGAAGAGGTGGCTGTTTATAATTGTGTGAAGTTTTGCTAAATAAATGATATACTATTGTTTTTATCTGATGGATTGCTGGTAATTCTATTATTCAGTTTCTGCTCTTCAGAATTCATAGGGTTGATCAATAAAGAACCGGCTGAATCGAGGTTTGTCCTTGTTTTAGAGCTACCAGTGTCAAATTTCCCAACATCTATCGAATTAGAGCCTTTAGAGTGCTCTGGGGACTCTGACTCTGACTTATTCGAGTTGATTTCTTGAAAACTGCTTCAGAAGGGCTAATGATGAAGGATGTTACTTAGTAGTGCCTTGTAGGTCTTCAGCTCGTTGTCACCTGGCTCGAATATGGTCTCAGTATTCAGTCTGCCTCTTAGTAGTGGCTCTTGTTGAGCTTTGTGCTTTGAAGTTCCCTGATCCATTTTGATGTGTTCTGTGATAAATAAAAAATTGCTGAATACTTTGTAAAAGTTAAGTGCTCAGGACTTACCAGAATTTTCTAGAGGGCCGCTGGAGTGTCACCTTTTCATTTAGAAGGTAACTCCATAATCTCTTTTTGAAATTGAGCATGGTGCTAGTCAAAAGGAAAGATAATTTTTTAAGGAAAGAAAGCATATTTAATCACCATACTCAGAGGTAATTGTATATACTCAATGATGCTATTGGTAGATAACAATAGCAGAGTGAAAGGTGATAACATAGAGGCTATGAACACTAATTTTCTTCGAAAGTGAATGAAGGGTTACTAATTGCAATTATAATTATTAATTGCTGCCGAATTTTCGAGATGAGAAATCTTTTCAAAAAATAACGCAGAAAGATGAGCTTTCTTTCTTCACCTAAATATTAAAGAAGGTCTAATCCAGTTTCCTTTCATTCCTCACAGAAACCAACTTTGTTTTTCTAATCTGATATCATATTTCCAGCATTCCAGAAATCTGGAATGATACATAATCAGCATATTATGTCTGAAAGATCTATAATCACATGTCTACAAAACAATTATCTTTGCTGGAAAAAATATATAAGGTTTTGTCTCAAATATTTCGTTCTTGGGAAATTCTGCCTGGTTCATTAGATCAAGCAATCTCTAATCTCTCAGCTTACTTATTTCTTTTCACTAAACTTATACTCGAAATTATGCTTTTTATATTTAGCTTTCTCTCATTTTTCATCTGCTTCATTGCAAATTAATGCTTTTTGTGATGGAATATAATCAATGAATATGGAGATTTGTCATTAAATTTCTTATATGCATTATGTATAAGGTCTTAAGCTGTGATTGCTTCTTCAGTTGAGCCCAAAACTTTAACTGCGGTCATAATGGTGAGGACGAAGGCACCCAAGAGAGCGACGTCACCCAACAAGGCACCAACTCTTCTAAGTGGGTGTTTAGCACCTTGAGCACTGGCATACCAGCAGTAGAAGAATCTAGCGACGAAGAAGATGAAACCGAAGATGGCAGCTGGAACTGGATAAACGATTCCTCCAATGGCAAGCAAGGCGAGAATTGAGCCAATTTGTTCAACAAAGTTGTAGTGAGCTCTTTGAGCGTTGTTGAAATGAACCCAGTCGTTGTATGAGAGTTTCTCTGCGTAGCGACCAGTGCCCATGTCAGGGTAGCCTTGAGTGTTGATTGGTTCTTTGAAGTGTTGGAAATGGAGGTCTCCGAAGTTCGTTTCCATGAATTGCTTGTTGAAAACTTTTCCTCTTGCAGCTCCAGCGACAACAAAACCGACGACAAGGCATTCGAAGGCGATGAGGCCGAGGGCAATAAGGAGGTAGCCGTGTTCTGGGGTGAGGGTCAAGATTAAAGACATTTTTGGATTTTCGATTTTGAATTATATGTTGGATCTAAACTCAATTTCAAGAATTTAAAGTGGATTATCAGTGATTCCTAAAGATATCTTTTCAACAAAATCGTTTTTGTGGAAATTTGATGGAACCTACATCCGGAGACTGAAGGTACAGATCGTTCAGCATTCAAAGATAAAGTATATCTTAGTTGTATTCGAAAGGTAGGCAGCTGGAAAAGTGATGAGATATTGAGTATAAAATCTCATTTCTATTAATCTGTTAGAATTTCTATCGAAGGATATCTTCTCTTATCTTCTGTTAGTTAGAAAGTAGCAACACAACGGGTGCTTCAAATATGAATTAATAGCTTTCATTAGCTCTGGTAGCTTACTTTCAGAGGATATCGTTTGCATCTGGAATACCGCTCTAAATTTCAGGTGTAATAATGTCATAAGAATTCAAATTCAGCTTGTAAATAATTTTGGATATTGCCAAAAATGTGACAAATTGCGGTATGGAATTCTCAGAGCTTATGAATTATAGTTGTGAAAAAAGCATTTCATCAGCATCTAATCTTGTCCTTTGCGTTTGTTGTCTTCATTAAAATTCAATTCAATTTTTTTCAATGTTATTCAATATCGGAGTTTTAACGTGCAAACTACTTCTTATATCCTCTGCAGCTATTCCTAGAACTCTACAGCAAAATCAGACTCTTGATCGTGCTACTGCCTTGATTTCACAAATTCGTCATAGTTATCCTTATCCATAGAAAATGGAAAACTGGAATAACTAATGTGATTCCTTTTCTAAGTAACCACTCTCCTGTCTCGACTGCCATCATTGATTCACAATTTTTAGAATTTCTCTCAGAAATCGTCCTTAATATCCCACAAAAATTTACTGGCATTTTTCCGTCAAAAAATCCATTAGTACTTCAAAGGAGAATTCCTTAGATGCATCTCAATGTTACTCTTTCTCATTCACCAGAGCGGTTAACCGATAGCTCTACGTATTGAGTTTATTCAGACTTCTTCTGACAAAAAACATATTTAAAAGCGATTAATCGCGTTAACACTGGAACGAATCGCAACTGCTCCCAGATGACAGATAATTCAAATTTTATCAATAAATTTATTTACTCTAACTGCTCAAGCTTCGACTATAAATGCAGAGAGCCCTGCTGATTTTATAATTCAAAAGTCATCAAAACTTTTAGAACCTACCTTTTCTTCAAAAACCTTTAGCACATCTTAAATGAGAGAAGTCATCTGTATCCACATCGGTCAGGGAGGTATCCAAGTCGGT
>ENA-UOTZ01000933-UOTZ01000933.1-compost-metagenome-genome-assembly--contig:-NODE-933-length-22746-cov-9.448189_pt1 | contig 22746 bp, 13 predicted proteins | sample MGYA00238144_ERZ746983 | MGnify/ENA primary metagenome ERZ746983 (study PRJEB28759, sample SAMN06268863) | compost metagenome | isolation source: single cell | place: USA: California, Emeryville, Joint... | reverse complement strand
ATGTTCCAAGACCTCATTGAACGCTTCCTCTTCCGATCACTTGAATCCTTTGTAGAAGGATTCAACAAAAGCGAAATGGAAACCGAGTTATCCAAAGGGAAAGTCTCTTTTAGCAATCTCAAACTCAAATCAAGTCTCTTTGCTGAACCAGCACTTCCTTTCCGACTCACTTATAGCCACATAGGACTCATCTCTTTGAATGTCCCTTGGAAGAGGCTATCTAGCGAGTCCGTTGAAGTAATTATAGAGGATGTGTATGCCACCATCACTCCTCTTGAAAGCAAATGTTGGGAAGTGCTGTCTGAGTATGACACAAAGAAGCGCTTTCGAGAGTTTGAGAAGTTGGTGCATCATTACACGAACAAAGTTTACAGCAGCATGACGCCACATTTGGTTGAGGAGGAGGCGCCTATGAAACGTCTCGATGAGAAGATGAGGAGCAGGGCATCAGAAAACTCCAAGGTAAAAAATTTAAACCTTGTTCTTGAAAACGCATTAAAATAACAAATAAATAGATAACGGTTAAAAATCTTCATGTCAGAATCGAAGACAAGGAGAATAGGAAATATTCAGGAGGGTTCACTTGTGAGGAAATCAAGATATTTACGGCGAATGAGAAAGGAGAGCCTCAGTTTATTGATCGTACAGTGCTTGAGAATTCGGAATTACCTCTCCGCAGAGTCTTCACGATAAAGGTTTTTGCTCCTTATTGGAATGCGGATCCGAAAAGCTTGATTAGTGAGAGCTCTCACGAACATCAGAGAGACATGATGAAGCAAATTATCCAACAAGAAGGACAAATCCCAGATCCCGAAACTAAGTTTATTACAGTTGCGTCATTCAAATTATTGACAACAAAGAGCAAACCTGGCTTACAAGGACCTGGATTAAGCTTAGAATGTGATCTCAAACCTTTAGAGATAGCAGCAACGAGAGCTCAAAGAGAATCTTTTAGCTGTCTTCTCGAGTTTTGGAACTCATTTTTGAAGAGGAAAGGCGAAAAATACAAAGACATTGCCACTCCTGAGACTCTAGAGAGTGCCGAAGACTCTCTTAAATTCTCAAAACTTATCAAGCAACTACTGGAGCGAAAAAAAGAGCTCCGGAAACTCGCAAAAGATCCTCAGCAGTACATTAAAGTGCAAGACTGCCTGGAATCGATTGAAATAAGAAATCTGTATGAGTTGCTCTGTCTGCTGCCTCCAACATCTCACGCTCGAGCTGTCAAAGATGCTGTTGAAGAATTTGAGAAAGTAGAAAGGATTCGAAAATTTAAGAAAGAAAAAGACTCAATTGTTAATAAAATCTTCAGCTTATTTAATTCAGACCCTGTGATTACCTCAGAAGAAATCCGCAAGATAGAACAAGAAATAAAGGAAAGGCTTGGCGCTCCTGAGAAGAATCCCTACGGAAATTTTTCTAAAGAGCTGACTATCCTGACCTTATGTGTTCGTAATGAAGGAGTCAATGTCAAGTATGAAGAGAAAGATGCAGTCAAGCTTGAGAAATTTCAATCAGATCTGAGCGTCCTATTCAAAAGCGATAACCAACTCTTTTCTCGCAAGGAATATGGATTCATTACGAATGTTGAATTCAGATCAAGAGATACTAGTATTGCTGATCAATACAAGAAGTTTGACCAGGAATTGAAAAGAGTGTCTGAGTCAGTGGGAGATTTCATTGACTTGATCAGCAGCAAAATGGCGAAGAATACCATCTCTAGTGAGGATGATGCTATCACTAACAAGATTTCCTTGAATGCGATATGGTTGTAGCTAAAGGAAAAAAGACGATGATTTGAAAAAATGTATGTATATGGTTACAGGAGGACACTGGGCTTAGAGAAATTAGTTCTCAATATTAAAATGATTCAATTAAAGTAGCGAAGTGAATACCTTCATCATATTTAGTGATGTTCTCTTGAAAAATTTCATAAAGAAATTTGAAAACCTTACAAAATTGTTATTTGAAGATGTGCTTGCTGACTCAACCTTTAAGCAGATGGCAGCAAAAAATAAAATAAAATAAACACGAAATTCTGAATATGGTTATTAATTAAGTCATGTTAGCAGCATTTGCTAACTCCCTATCTCGTGAAAAGATTCGTTGTAGTAAGGATTAAGTTTTGTGCTTGCGTCATTGAAACGGCTGGATGCTCAATGCACATCGATTGTAAGAATCGAAAACTACGAAAATTTGTTTGCCTTGAAATTTTCATTTGATTATTTTTATGTCAAAATGCGATATATCACTGAATTATGGACTTTTCGGATTTACTACGCTTTTTGGAGGCTTTTTGTGATATGAGAGGCTATTTATCTCTCATATTAATTTGCTTACACGCTCTGTTTAATCTAAGTAATGAAATAAAAATTTTATTTTGAGAAAATGCCTGTGAACATACACATCGATAAGTCTTAGCCAAAAAAAAAAGTTTAATGCTCTTAACTCTCAAAATTAAGCGTTATCCTACTTAATTTAGCGATTATTGTTCCAGATTTCGGAGTCCCACTTAAATTAGCCTTCTTTTCCGAACAGTCTCCATAATTTTGATACGTCTACACACCATTTCTATCTTCCTTTTTGTTGCATTTTACCATCATCCGCATAAAACTAATCATTAAGCGGTCAGAGAAACACCTCTCCTCAACAATAATGAAAGAAGTTCTTAAAATCTGAATTTAATCGCTGAACTTACCTTTTGGCGGTCCTTAAATTCCTCCATAAATTACGGAGTATTCAGAATCAAAGTCGTAATTTGATTAACCGTTTCTACACACTGGACATAATCACAATTTCAAGTTGTATTTTTATTTTTATGTATTTAACTCACTATCTCCCCTGCGGAGGTCCACATGCTTCAGAATGAGATGTCATTTAATGTTTCTATGTGCAAGTTAACATGAGCCGCAGTTGTTTTTTTTGTAAATAAGATAAGCTGTGTTAATTTTACATAATTCATGCGCCGATAAAAAATTGATGCTTAAACTTGTTCTCAACAAACTCGTGATCAATTTATTCAAAACTTAAATTGATTTTCAATTCATCATTTTTGAAATGCTCCAAGGTCTCATTGAGAATTTCCTCTTCCGATCTCTCGGCAGTTTCATCCAAGGGTTTAATAGCCAAGAGATCAACGCTGATTTAGGCAAAGGAAGGCTCGCTCTAAAGAATTTAAAACTGAAATCGGACCTCTTTTTAGATGCTGCGCTTCCTTTCCGGATAGCATACAGCCACATTGGGTTGATATCCCTCGATGTGCCTTGGTCACGATTAGCAAGCGAGTCTATTGGGGTCAACATCGAAGACGTATACATCATTATTAATCCGTTCGAAAGCAAATATTGGGAGGCCATGTCCGAGTACGATACAAAGAAGAGTCTGGAGAAAACTGAAGAGCTCATCAACCACTACCTCAAGAAAGCGTCCAGTAGGCTTAAAAGAAAGAAAAAGAATGATGATAGTGAAGCTCAATCGTTCAAGCAGCGTCAGGAGGAGAAAGTCAAGCATAGAACCTCAGAGAATTCAAAGGTATTAATCGTTTTAGAAACTCATCAGAAATTAATTAAAATCTTAGATCACAATTAAAAAGATTCATCTCAGAATCGAAGATAAAACCACAAAGTACTCCGGAGGACTCACTTGTGAAGAAGTCAAAGTATTCAATGTGAATGCAAATGGGGAGCCTCAGTTCATAGATCGCACACTGCCTGAGAACCAGGAATTGCCTCTTCGAAGAAAATTTGCGATAAAGAACCTTGCTGCATATTGGAATGCGTCCTCAAAGGACATGATTAGCGAGAGCTCGTTCCCAAACCCGCTAGAGAGAATGAAAGAAATCATTATACGAGAAGGTGAAGCAAAGGACATAGACACAAATTACATCATAAATGTCTCAATGGATGCCTTGACCACCAAGCATAAGGCTGACATCGACAGGCCTGCTCCCAGTATTGAGTGCTTTTTAAAGCCTCTCGAGATAAATGCAACTACAGCTCAAGTAGAGTCGATCAAACAGCTCTTTGAGTTTTGGAACTCATACAACGCGTTTTTGACAACAAGAGCGGGAAAGTTGAAAGGGCTAATAAGCCTTGAGAGCTCTAAAGATATCATCAATGAAGAATACATTTCTCGTCTCACAGAGCTGGTTCATAAAATACTCACTCAAAGAAAAAAGCTCAGGAAAGAGTCGAAAGACTCTCAAAAAGAAATTCTGTTACAACAATGCTTAGAGAGTCTTGATATAAAACGTTTATCCTGTATCCTGTGTCTTTTGCCTGGAAGATATCACGCTTGGGCTGTAAGGGGGGCAGTAAGATTGTTCGAGAAAGAAAAAGCTACTAGAAGGCTGATAAAGGAGAAACAGGCTAATTCCAGAAGTTTCTTCGATTTCTTCACTTGTAAGAAAGAAAATGAGGTTGTCCTCACTCAAGAAGAAATTCTCAAGATTGACAAAGATTTAAGGCGTAAATTGGCCGCTCCTGAAAAGAATTCTTATGAGAGTTTCGGCAAAGACAACATTGTTCTCATTATCAGTGTTAAAAATGAAGGCGCTATTGCTAATTACTATGATGATGATCTCAAGCAGCGCGAGTCGATGACGATCTCTGTTGATAAGTTCCAATCGGAACTGAAAGTTGGGTTTAAGAGCAAGAATCAGCTTTATTCTCGCAAAACTTTTGATTTTCTTTTGGAGGCTGAGTTCGTTTCCGAAGACTTGAGTGTCTCTGAACAATGTTTGAGATTTAGCCAAGGTTTCAAAAAAGGTCCTCAGTTAGTTGAAAAGTTCATTGATTGGGTCAAAAGCAAAGTGGCAGAGAACAGTGTTTCTCGAGAAGGCAAGGTAGTCACGAGCAAGCTCTCTTCCAGCAAGATCCACTATCAAAATTATTCTGGCAACGAAGATGGCGTGATTGACGAGAATAAAATGACCGCAAAATCCATACTTCTTGAGAAAAGCAGCATATCGATTTCAACAATTTCAACAGAATCGACAAAAAGCGACATGCTATCACCTGCGAACTAAAATCACATATTCCTACCTGATTGTATTGGATAAAAAGTGAACCATTTTTTTAAAAAAAGAAGATTAGTAGATATATCAATTTCATGAGATTCATCTCACTATCATTAGTATTTATCATAATTGCTTATCACATTCTATAGAAGTACTTTCAACACTGAAAATTTAAACCAAATGGATTTGTTCAAAACTTAAGGTAACAAAATAAATGTTATTTATCAACAAAAACTCTTCTCAATATTAATATATGCTGCCACCTGTCGTTGGGAAAACTAAGGTCTGTACATTACTTAAACTTTCTGAGTGGCTTAGCAGTCTTTTAAAGATAAAATTATAAAGAAGTATGATAACTTATCATAATTACAAAATAAAATTTTACTTGTTCGTCTCATGTCTCGATCGGCCCAGCTTTATTTTGACTACAAACAGCCTCGGAATAAGTTCGAGGGCAATTCGCTGAAGAATTTTGGACATTTTCAGGTCACAAATTAATATTTCAACGACATTACACAATTCCATCTTGTAGTTTTCACGATATGATAAAAATTCTAAATTCTGGCTAGTTAGTCAAAACGAAAGACGAAATCACAAATAAAAAATTACAATTGAGAGTGCAAATAGAAAAAAAATATGTTCGAATCAACAACACCTAAATCAAATGGAAACAGACCAATGTATAAACTTTCAGCTAAAGTTCTCGTGGTCGGAGATTCTGGTGTTGGAAAGTCAAGCTTAATTCTCAGATACGTCGAAAATGAATTCATCGAACATCATTTAGAATCAATCGCAATCGAAGTAAAGCAGAAGTCTATAGAACTCGAAGGAAAGACTCTGGAAATGGAGCTGTGGGATACAATGGGAATAGAAAGGTATAGACCAATCGTAGAGTCATATTTTAAAGAGACTCAGAGTATCATACTTGTTTATGCCTGCGATAATCGCGAATCTTTTGATAATTTGGAAGGCTGGTTGAAACAAATCGACCAGCTGGCTGAAAAGAGAGCTTGCAAAATGCTAATCGGAAACAAATACGATTCGAAAGACCGAACTGTGAGTTACGACGAAGGCAAAAAATTGGCTGAGGCTCACCGAATGGATTTCTTTGAAGTCAGTGCAAAAGAGAACTTACATGTTGACGAAGCGTTCAGGTGCTTGGCTGGAAAAATCGCAGAGGAATTTCCTATAGAACGCTATTGTCCTGAAGAGGAAGAAAGTCGTCGATCCAGGCGACATAGTTCTCGCTTGTTGAGGAAAAAGAGTCAGAAAGAGCGTGAAAAAGGTTTTGATTGTTGGCTAAGAAGAATGTGTTTCTTAGGATAGTTGCAATTCGGTTTTTCTTTGTGTTGGTAGAAACTTACTATGTATATGTTTGTATATCTTTGAATGATAATCATGATATTTTATCGTATTAATTCAAGCTATTTATTCAGCAGACCATGAAGCCATAACACCAGAAATATTTTATCTAGCATTCTCTTTAGTTGCTGTGAAAAGTTTCAGCGGATAGAGGGGAGAAATTTTTTTTTTTGGCGAAAATAATGATTTTATAGAAATTTATAAAATGAAAAGGATAAAGCGAAAGCAAAAGAAATATTAAGAGTAATATCATGAGGTGACTCTATAAATGTTCAACCCTCGTAATGAAGACTCCAAAGTGGGCCTTAAAAAAATATACTTTTCAAAATATAAAAGAAATCATGCCTTACTGATGATTTTTCAATCTTCTCACATATAACGAAAAACTGACAAATTGGGGTTTGAACAGGATGCTGAAGCTTCTGGAATCCAGATAATTAACTGAAATAAATTTCTTCACTGACTTTTCGCTCACTTTATCAATATATTGGTGATCAAGACCTGATTGTCTTCTATTCTCGATCTGACTATCTGGTTGTATACGCGAAACTCTTTCTTTCGTTTCTGTATATTCATCTTCTTCATACACCAGAGACCAAGTGAAAAACTCTGACAGAAATTTCTGACCTGATTAGCGCTTTATTTTTGATAGCATTGAATATCAACAGATCTGATCAGATGACCAAGATGCCAACGAGTTAAGTACAATGTCAAGCCAATAAAACACAATAAAACCAAATTACAAAAAAAAACTCACACAAGACTACCATGAATACTAATTCTGTCAACGAAAACAAACCAAAGTATGATCTTACAACGAAGGTCCTCGTCCTTGGAGACTCCAAGACTGAAAAATCTGGTTTCCTTAACAGATATTGCGATAACAACTCCGAAAACAATCGGCTAGCAACAATAGGCATCGATCTCCAAACGAAATACGTTGAAAATGATGGCAAAACAATCAAAATGCAGATATACAACATGGCAGCACTGGAAAGATCAAAAATGATTGCACGGACATATTTTAGGGACATTCAAGGAATCATCTTTGTTTATGCTTGCAACAGCCGCGACTCCTTTGAGAATGTGAATCAGTTGTTGCAACGGATAGATCACTTAGCTGACAAGAAAGTTTGCAAAATATTAATTGGAAATAAATTCGAAACAGACAAACAAGTTGTGAACTATGATGAAGGCAAAGCGCTGGCTGCTGCTTTTGGATTGGAGTTCTTTGAAATCGGTTCGGAAGATAAATTCGTCGTTGAGGAAGCGTTCAAGCGCTTAGCTCTCGAAATCTATCAAGCATATCGTCCAGTTGATGAGAAGGTGATCACCAGAATTGATACACCTAAAGCCGAGCCAGTTAAACAGAAAGGTTTTTTTCAAAGTGTAATTTACAAATCGTCTAAGGCTCATTTGATGTCGAGGGTTTTTATATAACAAAAGTTAATGTAAATTGAAGTTTTGCATGTATTTTAAATATTGTTCATATTTATTATTTAATTAATAAGGTTCAAAGCACGAATTAACACTCTTCTGCACAATTATCAGCGAGATATTTGAGCTTCTATAGAATTTTAAATAATCTTAACTCATTGTTAAAATTGGAACTTGGTTTAGAGTTAGATAATACAAATGATTGTGAAACAATATTGCGACCTGGTTGAAACTAGTTGACGAGAATGCCGATGACAACGTTTATAAAATATTGGCATGGAAAGGGTATATCTTATCATCCAAAATGACTAGGTGTCTCCTGACATCATGATTTTTAAATCCAGCACTTGTATACAAGAATGAGTCATTGTAAATTAACGGTATCACATAGCATGAGTAAATCACAAATCCTGAATTAAAGTTCTAAATAAAGAATAAATCAATATGGTTGAGCCAGCTAAAGTAAATCTAACCCCGAGCAGCAAAGATTATGATATTTTAGCCAAAGTTCTCATGGTTGGAGATTCCAATGTTGGAAAAAGCCGCTTGCTACTCAGATTTGCCGAAGATAATTTTCCATCATCATTTATAACTACAGTCGGAATCGATTACAAGGTGAAGACCGTTTATGCAGAAGGAAAGAATATCAAAATGCAAATCTGGGACACTGCCGGGCAAGAGAGATTTAAAACGATCACACAGACTTATTATCGAGGAGCTGCAGGCATCTTTCTTGTTTTTGCCTGCAATGATCGTGACTCTTTTAACAATATAACGACCTGGGTGCAAGAAGTTGACAGGAATGCGCGTGAAGACGCTTGCAAAATATTAGTTGGAAATAATTGCGATTTTCCTAATCGTGATGTGAGTCGTGACGAAGCCAGAGCAGTCGCTGAATCTTTTGGACTAGAGTACGTTGAAGTCAGCGATACAGATAAAATCGCAGTTGATGAAATGTTTTATCTAATGGCTCAGAGGATTGTTCAACGAAGATTTACAAAAGATGAGGTGAAGGAGACGGAGCAAACACCTACTTCTACTGGTGATCTATCACAAACCACGCAGGAGAAAAAAGGCTGTTTTATTTTCTAAAATCAAAGATTGAGCTTCATAGCCTTTGAATTAGATGCGTTTAATTGCTATTCTCATGGTGTGGTTTGAATCATTGCTACTAATTTCATAAATTGATACTTATAGATGCATTTCATTACAAAGGAACTAATATTCAAATCGCCAATTCTTTGCTTAAGACCATTAAGATATTCATCATCACGAGAGTTCATTGCAACTATATATTATGAAAGTTTGGAAAATCTCCATAACGACTTCAAATAGATTTGAATTCCTTCTTATTTACAACAAGAATATGGAGTAAAATAAAAAGCACTACCTTGAAAAGTTCCACTAATTCGTACCCTTATAAATAGAGTAGGAGATACAAAATTAAGAAACTAATCTTCCCTTTGTTGGGGGTCGATTTTTCGATATTCAGCTCGAATAATTTGAACCAAGCATTAAAGTTTTCTTGCTCTTATAAGTATATAAAGGATAATTACAAAAGCGATGTGTGAAAAATACGACATCGATGACAAAACAAGGTTTCTTGTTCTTCATTTTGATGCCCAAATGGAGTCCCAAAAGATAGCAAAGATAATCAACAGACCATTAAGCACGATTTATCGCTGGGTATCACTCACGAAGAGCGGAGAGGACATTCGAATTATCAAGGAAGGACGCGGTCGTCCGCGAATAATCACCGAAGAGACTGAAAGCAAAATTATCCAAATGGTGAAAGAGAACCCTGAAGGAGCATCTCGAGGCAAACTTGCAGCTCGCGTCGGAATTTCACAGAAATCAATAGGACGCGTCCTTGCGAGAAAAGGCTACAAGTACCTAGGACTGAAGAGTGCTGTTGATCACACCGAAGATGAAAAGATGATCAGAGTGGATTTTTGTAAGAAAATGCTTTCTGATGAAGGTAAATTAGTCTATCGGACCTTTTTCTCTGATGAAATGGGAATCGAGCTTAACCAAACTCACAAGACTCGGGCCTGGCAACTTCCCACTGAAAAAATTAGCAAAAAAGTAGCGGCGGACAATGTTAAGCTAGATTGCTGGGGCGCAATCTCGGCGCAAGGAGCAACGTCATTGGAGATCTATAAGAAGGGGATGAAAGGAGACCGTTATCGACGGATCATCGAACGACATAAGGCAGAAATGGAGCAGTTATATCCTGACGGAGACTTCTGTTTTGTCCAAGATAATCATCCAACGCATCGGATGAATGAGGATTGGATAATAAAAGAGCAGAAATTGGAACTCATCAAATTACCTAAACGATCTCCTGATCTAAATATAATTGAAAACCTGTGGTTGGCGCTAAAGGAAAGAGTTGCGGGTGATGCACCGACTAGTGAAAATGAGCTGAAGGCGAGTTTAGCGAATAATTGGGAGATACTGACGAGACCGGAGAGATTGCAGTCGTTTTTTGAAGGACTGTACTGGAGGTATGTCAGATGCGTTGCGAAAGAAGGCCAAAGGCTACCAAGTTAGATAACAGTCAGTGCTAATTATATATATTGTTGAGTAACAACCATGATTTGTGCTATTTTGATGGCTAAACTCTGTAAACTGCTGAATGTTCCCTGAACTAAAATTCCGAACCCATTGAATCTAAACTATTCCCTTGGATTTTTTTTCTCTTGAAGAAGCTCCCATCGAAAAACTGGCTGCTCCTTGGAGTTTCGCAGAGTTCAATATTTTTGTTAAAGCCCTTCGCTGAGGATATATTGAATGACTTGCAGAAGAAAGGGAAAAAGATGATATTTTTGACAAGCACAAGTTCCAGAATTTCCCTTCAAATTGATTGGTTTCGCCTTGGTCAGCCAATAATTAATATTTTACATATTTCTAGAGACTATATTTTCCAGTCTCGTTTATGGCATAATAAGCTCAAAAAATTTGACGCCTAGGAAGCTACTAGAAGATAATAAATTAAATAAAATTAATCATAAGGTTCTGGTATGTGCGAGAAATTCGAAATCGATGACAAGACAAGGTTTTTAGTGCTTTACTTCGACGCTCACATGAACAGCCATCAGATATCTAAAATCTTAAATCGCTCTTTGCAAATCATTAGATACTGGGAATCAAAAACCAAGCTCGGAGAAGATATCAGAATCATGAAGAAGGGGCCTCGGAAGAAATACATTACCGAAGAAACTGAAAACAAAATTATTACATTACTCAAAGAAAACCCTGAAGGAACCTCGACAACAAAGCTTTCAGCGCGCATGGGAATTTCACAAAAATCTGTTGCAAAAATCCTTGCGAAAAAAGGCTATAAATACATGGGAATTGATAAAAGCATCACATACTCGGAAGACGAAAGGATGAATCGCGTTGAGTTTTGCAAAAAAATGATCGCGAATGAAGGTGAGTTGGTCTATCGCAGTTTTTTCTCTGATGAAATGGGTATCGAGCTTGGCAGCTCTTATAAAAGCAGAACATGGCAAATCCCTACCCAAAAAATCAAGAAGAAATACGTACCTGAAAACGTTAAACTTGCATGCTGGGGTGCAATTTCGGCACAAGGGGCAACGACGCTATCCATTTACGAGAATGGGATGAATGGGAATCTTTATCGAGAAGTCATTGAACATCATAAGGAGGAAATGGAAAGGTTATATCCTGGAGGAGAGCTCTGTTTCGTTCAAGATAACCATCCCGTCCATCGAATGAATGAAGATTGGATAATACACGAACACAAATTAAATCTCATAAAATTGCCTAGTAAGTCTCCTGATTTGAATATAATCGAGAATCTTTGGTCGGCATTGAAGGAACGAGTTAAAGGCGATGCGCCAACTAACAAGAACGAGCTCAAAGCGAGTTTAACCCATAATTGGGGAATACTTACGAAAACAGATAGATTACAGAGGTTTTTTGAAGGGCTGCACAGAAGATATATGATATGTGTTGCGAAAGAAGGCCAGAAACTCAGAGGATAGTTATCAAGAGTCTAACTTACACATGTAGTTGTGAAAACAATTAATCTCATTTGTAGTATATAAGGTCCTTTGATTGTAATTAGATAATGAAAAAATGGGGAGTTTACACCTTATATTGTGGAGAAAAGCCTAATAATAAACTAATTGAGAGTGAATCTAGACAGAACTCGGTCCTTCGAGCATGATTTATGTTTTTTGGAATCTAATATGAGTTGGACTGAGGTCAAACTTCTTTACTTTTTCTTATTAAGCTCAATAAATTAGGTCTCAGGGGTTACATTGACTTTCTTTAATCTCACAAATTCCGCATGAATAATATTAAAACAAATAATTCTTTTGATGTGTGAGCAATTTAATATCGATGACAAAACGAGGTTTATGGTTCTATATTTCGACGCTCAAATGAATTCTCATGACATCTCAAAGATAATCAATCGGTCTGTACGAACTCTTGAAGCTTGGATAATAAGGATAAACAAAGGGGAAGATATCAGGATCCGTATTCCGAGAAAAGTACGGAAGAGAGGAATTACAGAAGAAATTGAGAACAAAGTTATTCAGATGCTCAGGGAGAATCCTGAAGCAGCATCCACGACAAAACTTTCAGCACGAATGGGAATTTCAAGAGATTCAATAACGAAAATTCTTAATAAGAAGGGATACAAATATAAAGCAGTAGTGATCGATAATAAGATAAAGTACTCGGAAGAAGAGAGAATGGATCGGGTCGACTATTGTAAAAAAATGCTAGCTTATGAGGGTAAATTAATATACCGAAGTTTTTTCTCCGATGAAATGGGGATCGACCTCAACAGAACCCACAAAACGAAAGCCTGGCAAACTCCGACTGAGAAGGTGATAAAGAAAAACCGAGAAAATATTAAACTTAATTGTTGGGGTGCAATTTCAGCACAAGGAGCAACTTCGTTAGATATCTATGAGAAGACGACGAATGGAAATACTTACCGAGAAATCATTGAACGTCATAGAGCAGAAATGGAAAGACTGTATTCAGATGGTGAGTTCTATTTCGTTCAAGATAATCATCCAGCTCACAAGGTGAATGAAGAGTGGTTAATAAAGGAGCAGAAATTAGAACTCATCAAATTGCCGAAGCGATCACCTGATTTAAATATAATTGAGAATCTGTGGGCAGCATTGAAGGAGAGAATAAAATGCGATGTTCCAACCAATGAAAGAGAGCTGAGGGCAAGTTTACTTAATAACTGGGAGATACTAACACAAACGGAACGTTTGCAACCATACTTTAGTGGGTTGCATCGACGATATATAGAATGTGTTTCGAAAGACGGCCATAAGCTTCCTCATTAACAAGTAACAGTTTGGACAAATGCTATTAATTATTCCATTGATAGTGCCTATGGATTGTTATTCAGTAAATAGTTTTCTCTTCATGTGATTTTGAAGGACAAATAAACTAGAATAATATTGCAGTAGCCTTGATAAAAACATAATGGCATTCGGTTGTGCATGAGTAATAGAAACATTAATAGAGAATTTACTCATGGTTTTTCAAAACTGCAGGAAATCAGATTAGAAACAAAATGTAATGAAGCACTTCTATAGGAAGCGCTTCAAATTTACCCTGATCTCTAGGCAAGCTCGAAAAATTAGGCTCAGATTAAATTAATTCTATTATTTACTCTATTAATTTTAAAAAAACATAAGTTCGGATGTGCGAAAAATATGGAATCGATGATAAAACAAGATTTCTCGTGCTCTATTTGGACGCTCATATGAGTTGTAAAGAAATCTCAAAGAAGCTCAACCGTCTTGAAGATACAATAAGAAAATGGGTGCAAAGGACGATCAAAGGAGAGGATATTAGAATCTGCAATCGGAAAAAGGATCCTCGGTTCATAGTTACCGAAGAAACCGAAAACAAAATTATCCAAATGCTCAAAGAAAACCCTGAAGTAGCATCTACAACGAATATTGCTGCTCGCACTGGAATATGCCGAAATAAAATAGCGAAAATCCTCGCCAAGAGAGGGTACAAGTATAAAGCAATAGCAGCTGATTACACCGTAAAATATTCTGAAGAAGAGAAAATGTCTCGCGTAGATTTTTGCAAAAAAATGCTTTTAGATGACGGAAAGTTAATTTACAGAGCTTTTTTCTCCGACGAAATGGGGATAGACCTTAACAAAACTCACAAAATGAAAGCCTGGCAATCTACTGCTGAAAAAATTAAAAAGAGAAATAGAACAGAGAACGTTAAATTGAATTGTTGGGGTGCAATTTCTACAAATGGGGCAACTTCGTTAGATATCTATGAGAAAACAACAAATGGAAATACCTATCGAGAAATCATTGAACGTCATAGAGCAGAAATGGAAAGACTGTATTCAGATGGTGAGTTCTATTTCGTTCAAGATAATCATCCAGCTCACAAGGTGAATGAAGAGTGGTTAATAAAGGAGCAGAAATTAGAACTCATCAAATTGCCGAAGCGATCACCTGATTTAAATATAATTGAGAATCTGTGGGCAGCATTGAAGGAGAGAATAAAATGCGATGTTCCAACCAATGAAAGAGAGCTGAGGGCAAGTTTACTTAATAACTGGGAGATACTAACACAAACGGAACGATTACGGCCGTTTTTTGAGGGACTCCACAGACGGTACTTAGAATGTGTTTCAAAAGATGGTCAAAAACTTCCATATTAGCTCCTAATTGGAATATATATTAGGTTGAAAAATCTGTTTATATTTGGAAGGATACAATAGAGATGAATGCATATATATTTTGTATCGGTGTTAGGGTCAAATCGAAATATCGAATGAAAAGCACTTGGAAAAATCAGTTTCTAAATTCAATCGTTCGCTTGACTAAAGCAAAATAATTGGTTGTGATTAGGTTGTGCTCCCGACCGCTCAAAATAAGTACTTCACTTTTTAATTATTTACTTGTTTAGATTAGGCTAACAAGGACAAACAGTATTCTTTTGCCTGTATTAATCTCAAGAGAAGCTCTTGTCGTCTCGTACTAGCCGGATTTAATAAAAATACCCATAATAATCGCGTTATAAATCTAAAATTCTTTCTTTCTCTTTAATATTCATTAAAGTCTTCCTTTGCCATGCATTTTATCGGAAATCCATCCCTCTTCAATAATCTGAGTTTATCAATTGAATCGAAATATCGAAGCTGATTTGTTGATAAGTTCAAGAATGTTTACTATTGAACGAGCTGATTTTCGTTGTGGATTGCTAACATTACTGTGAGACATTTTGGATTAATCCTGTAAATTGAGTTTTTCCTCTCTTTTAGATACTAACAAGAATAATGACAGCTATTTGACGAGCATACCTGGTCCTGAACCCATTTTCTGTTTCAGCTTATTGCGGATATCATAAAAGGAAATAAATTAATTGCTCATTAATTGAGTTGCCTTTGATTAAGTGCAAATTAGACAATTAAGGAAAAATGAATATTGTGAAAATCATCAATATAATCATAATATAATGAGTTCTATGAATGATAGAAACTACATATTCTCTCGAAAGCAATCATTTCGGACATTATTAATCGTTTTACAAGTTCATATTCAGCATTCAATGATCTAAGTCTTGAAGTATACATGGTTGACTTCATACTTAACAACACCAGCAATGAAGGTGTCATCGATTCATTTTCTACACTATATAAACCCAAATAAAACCAGTTTAACGACGTCGAAGAAAGGTTTTCCTCAGCAAAGAGCATTTTAATATCTTGGCTCAATGAGACTCATTTTGAGCGGATATATAAACTGGAAAAACTCCAGAGTATTAAATATATCTGGTTAATTACTAAGCAATAAAATTTTTGTAAATGGATCTCAAAATCCTTCCTTTCACTGTTACTTGGACTCAAATCCTGCTCACATTAGCAGGATTCCTCATAATGAGAGTTTTTTGGGGCTATCTGAAACTCTGGCTCTATCTTCAAAGCCTTAAGAAAAAAGGCGCTGAAGTCTATTTCCAATTTCCTCTTGGTAAAATCCATCAGTCAAGGGCTGCGACTAAGAAAGGAGATACCTTCCTCTGGTTCAAGGAAACCATCCAAAAAAAGCCAGATTTGAGAATCATGGCGTCCCATTTTGCGACCAAACCTCTCGTTTATTTAGTAGATCCACAGCTAGGCAAAGTTTTCTTGTCAGATACCTCAAAGGTCATCAAAAGTCCGATGTTTGGCCCACTAGCAAATCTTCTGCAACAGGGTCTTCTCCTATCAGAAGGCAGCCAATGGAAGAAACACCGAAAGACATTATCTACAACTTTCAGATACGATTTCATCATCTCTCACCTCCCTACCATCGTGAACACTGCCAGAGAAATCTTCTCTAGAGAGATAGAGGCTCAGAAGGGCAAGAATATTAACATACTCAGCCTTTATCAAATGATTACAGGAGAACTCGTATTCCGAATTTTCTTTGGAGAAGACCTTGAAGGAGTCACAATTGATGGGATTCCACCGACTTCATTCCTACCAAACCTCCTTGAGGTTACTCTCAACAATGCTCGCTCTCCGGAGAACATCCTGTTCGGGATGAAAGGAGTTAAGCTTGGGCTTTTCAAGAGGAACAGAGACTATTTCGAGAAAAGTGGGAAATTTTTAAGTTTCTGCAACGAGATGATCCACCTCAAGAGACAGAAGCTTGAAAGAAAGGGTAACACCTCAGGAGCAGAAGCCCCAGACCTTCTTACGCTTCTACTCCAAGGACAAAAGGAACAGAAAGGAACGAGCGACGAGTACAGCGATGAAGAGATTCTCCATGAGTTTGTGACGTTCTTTTTCGCTGGAATGGACACCACAGGACATATGATGACTTTGGCAACGTATTTCTTCTCCCAACAGAGCGAAGAAGTACAGAAAGCCGTGCTGAAGGAAGCTAATGAGTTGGCGCAAGCCGGAGCCAACCTCACCAGCGAATTGCTGCACAAAGCTGAAACCATTCACGCTTTTCTCAAAGAAACGCTCAGAATGGTCCCGCCAACACCTAATCTGCTTCCAAGAGAGGTGGTCACAGAGACACTGCAAATTGAAGATTTGACGATCAAGAAAGGAACGATGGTGAACGTGCCATTTGTTGCCTATAACTACAATCCGAAATACCATCCAGATCCGTATCGATTCAATATGTACCGCTGGATTCAAGGTCATCCAGACTTTGAAGAAGCAGTGCAAAAAAATCCTTTCATCTATACTCCGTTCTCTGCCGGTCCAAGAAACTGCATTGGTCAGCATCTCGCGATGATGGAAGGGAAGATCATATGGAGTATCTTCTTGTCGACCTATAACTTTACTGTTCCAGCGGAGTATAAAATGCATTATAAGGTAACTACGCTTTATGGGCCGCGAGAAACATTATATATTGATATTGAAAAGAAAAAATAAATTAACTTCATTGCTGCTTCTGGCTGGGTTGCGGTTAATCTAATAATACCTGCAATATTTTTTATCAAGCCAGAAGGTAATGATAATATTATTAATAATAAATTCATAATAATGGTAATGAAATTATAATAAATTCATAATTATCCTAAATGAAGTTAATCTCTTTCGAACTCTGAAAAGTTGTCCTATTTCGTCAACCTACGGCGAATTCCTGCAAATGATAAACTTCGAAATTTAATAAGTCATCTCTGAAATTGCAAAGAGCAAGAAAAAAAAAAATGATTTTTCGAAAGAAATTGGTTTCAGGTCTACATGAATCATGAATTGCTTAAAATTTTATATACTCTTCCATTGGCGATGAATAGTACTTGAGAATTTTGAATCAAAAATTGGCGCTATCATTTAAGAAAACTTATATTAATGGAATATACTTATGGGATTACGAGTCATCGATTCTGTTCTTTAAAATACTAGCCTCTTTTATGAGTAAATTGAAGTGGAGAGCTGATAAATTTTGAATTTTTTCTCTGTCCACCGTGATCTTAAGGCAATATCAACATCGAAATCCAATAATTTTGCAGTCAGTCAAACGAAGCGCTTGCTCATTGCCCTCTGTTTTAAGAAAAATCTGTAACTTTCTTTTTCACCTTCCTAATTGATTGGAATCCAATTCTAAGCTCGAGAATCTAAATTTTTCAAAGTAATATAATTTTGCTTTCCTAATTATTTAATTTGATATTTGATATCATGATTTCGAGAGTATAACCAAAGAGGAATATGAACTGTTTCAGACAACTTTGCTAACACTGATACATAAATCTTTTTTTTAATCTTCTCCGAGGACAGGTTCCGTTGAAATTATCCGTCTAGATAAAGCATACGGACTCAACATGATCTAATAAGGAATTGAATCTGGAGTAAATTTATAGATATATTTACCTTTAACTGTCGTTCCAGTATAGAGTGATTTCCCAGTTCTGAAATCTAATAGCTTGGCTGTCCCATCATTAGAAGCGCTTGCTAAAAACTCACCATTAGGGCTCCAACGGACACAGTGTACGGCATCTCAAAACAAAAAATATTTTTAAAATCCTCAAAGAAAACGTTGTTCAACAACATACTTGTATGTATTTCATCGATGATTTTCACGATTTTTGATTCTCGACGATCATAGATTTTGATATTACTATCGACACCGCTCGCCGCAAGCAAAGCCCCGTTGTTTGGGCAAATGTCAATCCAGTAAGCAACGCCTAATTGGCAGTTTTAACGAGAAAATATAAATAGAAAATACTCTTATTGTCTAATCGATAAGATTCTTTCAATGTTGGAACTGCCCTTTCAACATCTAGGATATTGAGTTCATTATAGTTAAACTTAGCAAATAACAATGGCTCGCCAATATTTGTACTCCATCTACCTCGAGCACATCCGTCTAAGAAAATGACAATGTTACTCGATCCTTTATCACATAAAATTACCATTTAACTTACTGAGTGTCGCAGACATTTTTAATTCGTTCGTATTAATATCGGATACCAAACACAGTCCGTAGGCATCAATTAGCGCGAGTGACTCTCCACTTGGGTTGAAGTCAAATGTAGGGATCCAATTATCTTAAAAGGACATGAGGGATAGATATCGGTGAAATTAATAGTTTACTCCAAGTTGAGCTATGTCGAGGATTCCATTTTGACTTCCGAACTAGCTTCACCTCACCACTGTCACAATCGAGACTGAACAAGTGGTTATCGATTTTTCCTTTAACAGGGATAGCTCCGAGAATATTTCTTCGTGGATTATAAGTTATATCTCCAAATCCTGTTACTATATATTTGGTCAGACATTGCTATGAGAAGTAAGGCAAAAATACTTCCGAGCACTTCTTCAAAAGTATAGAGTTTTCTCACTTTCTCCTTCTGAGGAATATCAAATATTTCCATTTTGGCAGAAGCGTGCACACTGTGAGTGAGAGAAACAAGAAGGGTTGTGCTCGGGATTTCTTTCAAAAGAGAGCAAGAGGAGCTCCCTTGTGCTATAGGATGTATCATAAGTGAATCAAATGAATGTGCATGATACTTGCTAGATGAGAAGCTGGGGCTCCATTAAAATTAGCATGTTCCTCCTTCGTTTCAATATTAACTACCTTGATATGGCTCTGAGCACCTGAGCACCAGGCCAAAAACTTGGGAGATGCTGAACCTAAGCAAGAGTTATGGATATACCAATACGTTGAAAGACGACAATAAGGAGAGAGCGAAATAAATAATGAAAAAGGACATGCTATCGAATTGGGTAGAGAAAAGAGGTAATAGTTGATTCAAAAGAGTTACTTATAGTATCTGGAGACTTCTTTGGTGAAGCATTGATGTCTACATTGCCTTTGACATACTCTTTTGAGCTATTACTTGGCCCTATCATCAATTACAGGTGCTTGGGAGTCTTCCAAAATGAATTTTAAATCGCTAATTAAATCGATCTCAATTTAGGAAATTTAATCGAGAAGCGTAAGAGGAGGTTTGCTGTCAGAAAAGCTTAAATTTAAGCAAAAAGGTCTCAAATTTGGGATCATATTACCCCATTCTTCAAACTCAGTATGTCTTATGGCAAACTTTCAATAAGTTAAATAACATTTTTAAGTTGTTCCTCGAAATTGTAAGTGTTTTAATTGATTAACTCAATAGCCAGTAATCTTTGTGAAAATAGAGGACCAAGTTAATAATAAATGAAAGCTCAATCTAATAACTCAAGTATGATCTTTATACAAAGTATGTATTTCGTTTTCTCGACGATACTGCCTCAGGATTAAACTGCGAAGAGAGGGAAATTTTTATTTAAAAATTTAAAGGAATTAATCAACGTGGAATAATATCGCTTTCTGGGAGTATATGTATGATTTCTTGCTGTAAAATAGGAAAACTACCTTCAAAGCTGAAAAATTAAATGGGTTTGTTAAAAAGTCTTGTGAATCAGTCTTATCCAAATGGATTACTACGAAAAGCTTTTGTTCACCTGCAATTTAAGGTCATCTTTTTGATATAAAACTCGAAGGAACATAATCAATGATGCAGCATTAAACATTTCAAGCAATGATAGCATTATGCTAGTTTCAAACGACTATTGACTTGAAGTTTACTCTTTATTTAGTTTCTTTCGTCTCTTCTATACAAAACATACGGAAAGAGCCTGACCTAGGAGTGATATGAAATTAGCACTAGTTCAATTAATATATTTTACTTCCATCGATAGTAGTTCCAGTGTAGACAACTTTCCCAGTTTTCAAGTCCAGCAATTTTGCTGTCTTATCGTCAGAAGCGCTCGCTATTAGATTTCCTGCTGGATTCCAACGCACGCAATTTACAATATCTAAATAGATATATTGTTGCTTTTAACAAGTAAAAGAAGGGTAAAATTTGTTGACTTTTATGTATTCCATTGAATTTTCTAACAATTGTTGATTCGCGGCGGTCATAGATTTTGATTTCACCAAATGAGCCACCTGTTGCAAGCAAATCCCCGTTGTTCGGACAAACATCGATCGATGATATAAGAACTATAGAGGAAGTTTAATAACTTTCGTCATAGTACAGCAATACCTGAATCAAGATCAATGGGTTCTTTCAACGTAAGTACTTGCTTTTCAACGTCGAGGATATAAAGTTGGTTCCTACTGTGCTTCACGAATAAGACTTGCTCTCCTGGATTCGTGCTCCATCTACAGCGGCCACGACCATCTAATAGATCAGCAAAGGGTATTAAAATTGAAATATTGAGTAGCTCAGTGTAATCAAAACAATAGCCGACCATACAAGTGAAGAATAACAATTTAAATTAACCTACCTGTTACATAAACAAATTTATGAGCGTAGATTGAGTCATTAGTATTTGTATCCGATATTAACCCCAATCCGTGCTGATCAACAGATGCTATTCGCTCTCCACTCGGATCGAAATCCAAAGAAGTAATCCAGTTATCTGTAATGAAGCTTACTCTTTCCAAATAAAAGTGAAAGAATTTACTCCAGTCAGTGCTATGGTTGGGGTTCCATTTTGACTTTCGCAGTAGTTGCACGAGAGGACTCTTTTTGTGGCTAGAGTTTCCAAGGTGGAAAAGGTGGTATAGTAGTTTTCCTTTCAAAGAGATGGCGGCGAGCAAATTTCTTCGTAAATTATAAGTCATTTCGGCATCCCCTTGAACTAGTGGACAATATCGATGTTAATGAATGATCAATTATGCACACAGATTACGTCCTTGCTTCATCTCCAATGAGTAGACCCTCTTCATTTTTTCTTTCTGGGCTATATCGAAAATCTCCATATTTGCAGAATAGTGAGAGCAGGTGCCATGGAGAGAGACGAGAAGCTTTGAATTTGGGATTTCTTTCAACAGGGAACTTCCACTATTTTGGTCTTTGGTGTGTATTATGAAGGTAAAAGAATAAATTTGTCGAAGGAGATACCATCCATATAACGGGGAGCAACTCCAGCAAAATTAGCGTGTTCTTCGCTCGTTTCGATGTCGATGATACGGATATTTTGTTGTTCCGAGGACCATGCCAGGAATTCTGGTATGGTGGGTTCTTCTCAAAAATAATGGTATAAATGAAGTGTTGAAATGTTAACAATAAAGGAAAGAGGATGCAATTTCAACAAAAAGGAAGTTAATGATTAATCCAAAAGATTACCTTCTATATTCATGGTCTCTTTAAAGCTATCTCTGGAGGTTCTCATTATGTTTTTCTAAGTTTTATATTCTAGAGGATTCAATTTTATTGTGTTGAATAATTTCTTGTAAAAGCAATTTAGAAATATGCTTAATGAAAAAATGCTTTTAAGCAAGAAATCGTGCATTCAAATTTGATTCGAGGGTCTGCCTGCTTGATTTCATGTTCTGAATTCTCTTTCACATGAAAATTTATATATATAGACTTATCTTTAATGAGAAAAGATTCTTTATGATAAATTTCAGAATTTTAATAGTTTTCCTAGTTTTAAGTCACGAGGAAATCATTGAAAATATAAGTATCTTTCACGCGTGACAGAAGACATAAGGTTGTTATACCTCTTCGTATAACTTTGACTGCTTAAAAAGTGTAATGAATTCTGATAAATATCAGCAATTCATCATTTGCATTTAATATTTGTCTCTTTTCTCAATGAAAACAACTAAATAGATACATAAAATTTTCTGTTCCTTCTCCTCTCTTACTTTTGTAGATGTGCACATCTATCAAGAAGACAAGTTCAATAATTTACAATTTTTATTTGATTAGAATTAACGGCCGGATGAGTGAACGTTAACTCTCCGATAATGGATCATATGCTTCTTTCCCACAATCATGTAATGGCTTTACACATGAAAGGCGCTTCTGGCTGTGATCACTATTTACCATGATTGAAACTTTCTAAATAACCAAATTCTAAATTAATTTGATTTAATATAATTCTGTCTCTTTCTTTTCTTCCTGTTCTCCGCAAGTTCACTGTTCTACTCAATTAATAGTCTTGATGTAAGCTT
>ENA-UOTZ01000932-UOTZ01000932.1-compost-metagenome-genome-assembly--contig:-NODE-932-length-22751-cov-6.380171_pt1 | contig 22751 bp, 9 predicted proteins | sample MGYA00238144_ERZ746983 | MGnify/ENA primary metagenome ERZ746983 (study PRJEB28759, sample SAMN06268863) | compost metagenome | isolation source: single cell | place: USA: California, Emeryville, Joint... | reverse complement strand
CAGGTGTCCACTATCTTTGCCGCTTTTCTCAGCATGCTTCCTGCAAACTTGTTATTCTCTTCAGAGATGCCTGCTCGGCCAAACCAATAGTAAAAATGCTGCGTAAGATACGCGAATTCTGATGGGATAAGTTCAAGCACCGGAATGAGCTTCTCTGATTCGCAGATCACTTTTGCAGACTCTCCAACAAGGCAATTGTTCACAGTGACCACAAGCATCCCACTTACAAAATCTAATAAATCATCCAATGGAGGCGCTTTGCGTTTTTGGGAGAGCTCTGAAAGCGTTATGGGCAATCGTTTTGAGACACCCTCACTCAACTCTGTCAAATTCTTGTCTGGCAGCTTCTGTAATTGCTTCAAAAAGTAAAGCAGCTCAAAACAGAGCATTTTGCGAGACTTTCTTCTCAAATATTTCTCCGAAAGTTTTCCAAAGTCACTCTCAGTTTTGTTGTGATAATTCAGGTATTTCTTGTTAGCTATCACAGCCGCAAGAAGCCATCGGTCGCTTTCCTTTAGATTCCCTGTTTCATAGTAGCAGGCTGAAATATTTAGGAGTATATGGGTGAGGTGAGGGAAGAGAGCGTATTTAGCTTCCTTGAAAGGAAATGGTCCGAAATTTGTGTCAATATCGATGCCTTTTTGGCGCAGTGTCTTACTCAATATCTGAATGTCCTTTTCAAAATTTTCAAAAAATTGAGGCTTTAAAATCCCAGAAATCAGCTTGAGGAAGATCTGTAGCGCTTGCTCCCATTTAGCTGTTATGAAATAGCACCATCCTAGTTCATAAGTTAAGAAAATCGGATTGTCAAGTATCTCTTTGCAGTGCGCGATGCCATTAACCACCAGAACTTCGACATCGTGAGGCTAACAGAAAAATGAAGTTATACTTATAAAAAGTCAATGATAGAGTTTTTTACTTGTGTGAATCTCCAAGATAGAATCGCTCCAACCCACGAAAACAAAGGAAATCTGCCAAATTGAACAAGCCCGTTCTCGACAACTTCACAAGCTTTTTGTGGCTCAAGTTCAAATTCCAAATGATAGCAGCACACCAGAAGAGCTGCGTACACTGATCGAGTAAACTTAGCGTTCCAGCATTTCTGCAGATAATTCAAGCCAAGTTCCTTGTTAGGCGTGATTCCTATAATCTTCAATAGCTTGAGCAATCCAGAAGGAACCAGAGAGAAAGCAAGGTTGAACGCGCCTATTGCGAAAAGCACACGATGGTGAACTTCATGACTCAATACTGGATTTATTTTTTTATGATTGAGTAAAACCTCTAGCCTGTGCACTGTTCTCCAAGATTCAGAGAGGCACAAGAACGCTTGCCATTTGTTGTTCAGGATAGCATTAAGCAGCCCTTTCAATAGAATGCATTCAGCTTTCGTAATCTCATTCTCGAAATGCAAGTTCGCATTGAGTTTGCACGAGGTAACGACTTGTCCCAACTCATTGGAGAGGTGGCCCAAGTCGACTAAGCACTTATCCACGAGTTCTTTGAACCCTGTGAGCGAAAGTACGAGGAGATCGCATTCAATTACAAATATTTTCAGTCTCGGGTTTTCTTTAGATAAGCTTACAAATAGCTCTTTTGCTTTTGCAAGTTCGAAGTTATTCAATAGCTCGATGGCATCATCTATATTTTGACTGCTGCTCTGTGCTCGGTGATACGATTGGTTCTCGGGGCTTGTTCCTAGGATATTTGGCTCTCCACCATAAGTTCTATACCTCTTAAGAAACTCTAATTTGAACGAATCGTCTTGTCTATTATCTGAAAATGTGTCAAGTCTATTCAAATTCGCTTCCTTTTTCGAGCGCATTCGCTTGAAAACTTTATATTCGTCCTTGATCTCTCTTGCCTCGCGCGCGTAAGAGAGCGTCTTGAGAATAGCGTTCTCATCAGCTTTCAGAGCTTCATCATCAGAGGCGTACTCGTTATTCAGAGGCGCAGAATGGTTTGAATCGATCATTTCTGAAACTTTTGGCATGGGGATGATTATATCTTGACTCGGATCAGATTCAAGAAAATCTCTTTTCTTTCCCTTTCTTCGAGCGAATTGCTCTTCTATTTCGTCGTCGAACTGCTCCTGAACAATTTCAAAACTCCTTGGAAGGTTCATCGTATTTGAGTGAAAGAATTTGGAAGCTTCAAACCTATTTCCTGAGATCTGGCTCTTGAAGGATTCTTGTTTTGAAAAAACATCGATAAAGCTTCTATCGGTTGCTCGCTTTGTTTTAAGGTTCGAAATGTCGATGCTTGAGAGAGGAAGATTGAAGTCTCTTGGACCTTCTGACATCTCATCGAAATGTCTCGAAGCATAAGTATTATAAAATTTCAGGTTCTTTTGGGATTCGACATTAAATCGTTCTTCAAGTGTGAATTTGCGATGAAGCTGTGGTTTACAGTAGAAAGACATATTGAAGTTTATTGTATTTTCCAATTGATTGATTTCGATAACATCTTCTTCATTGAAATTTAGCTCGGAGTCGCTCTCTGCAGCTTCTTTTTCGTTTCTTGTCTTCTGATTTGATTGGACAAAAGCTTCCTTTTGCTCAGCTTCTTGCTTGTGAGTAAGTGTCGTCTGATGTGAGGGCTGAATACTCAAACTCTTATCAATTCCTGCTTTCTGTTGCAAAATCTCAATGAATTTGGATTTAATAAACCAGTAGTCTTGCAAGTTTAGCGGCTGAAGCCAATAGGTCTGTTTGTTGAGATGAATCAGTTTCACTGTGTACGTTGAAGTTTTCTGCTTTTCATTTAATTTCTGGTCTGGCGGAAAAGTGGGAGTTGTGTCTTTCAGGGAGAGTTTTTTGCGCGCCTGCTGTGACTTTCTCGTTTTGAAGATTAGCAGTTCATCATGAGAAAATGCAGCCCATTTGCGAGTCTTCAAACCGAAAAATTTCAAAGTTTTGAAAATTGGTCTACGTAGTTCTGGCTCTGGTCCATCTATTCGTGGCGCTTGATGGTTATAGTGGTTTAATGCATAGTGTGTTTTCGTTTCATTCATTTCTTGGAGAAGGAAAATGTATTGATGACCTTAGGAGCAGCTCAAGTTAAAAATTTGACTGACTTTGGCTTATTTTAAGTGAATAAATTTAAATTTTTGGAATGCAGAAAAAAAACAAAAAAACAACGCAAATTTTTTGTAGGTTTTTTAAAAGCTTAGAGAGATTATTAAGTGAGAGCTATAGAATACTTGGTGATAATATATCGAGTATTTAATGACATCCAGGTCCTTGAAGAAAGATAATGAAGGTCATGCTTCTCGTTGAACGAAATGATATGTGAGGGTTGGGATTCGTCATGTGATGATAAGAATTAGTCATTTTAAGAATAAGTAGGGGGTATATATGCTTGTTCTTAATGCATTGCATTATCTCGTCCATTCCATTAAATCTTTTTGTTCAAAATTTTGTATTTCAGTTGTCCTTTTTTCTCCAATGATAATCATAAAAAGCGTATAATCTTTATATTTAGCAATTAAAGTGATATCAATTAATACGCTACACAAACTTTGTTCTTGAGAACTCAGTTTCTTCAAAGTGATATAGATATCCATTCTCAGAGCTAAATGCAAGTTTCAAAGCTCAGTTGTTGCCTGCAAAAGGTAGAGAACAAGTTAATTGAAGAACCTGGTTAACAAGTTTGAATGAAATCGACATTGAAACATCACGTTAATTGCAAATAAAATGAAGTTGCTTGATGATTTGAGATATATCAGGCATCAAATAATATGAGGTTTTTAAGTATTGGATATTGGACAGAATTGCGTAGTTTTTTTTTTTATTCATTTTACACTTTTGAAAAAAATGCAAACCTAGTTAGTATCTACGCTTTATCAGGAAATTTCCTTTAAAAATATCATCTTCTCGGTGTAAATCTGGCATCCGTAATCCACTTGGATTGTAATCCAAATGTCTTCTGGACATCAGATTTTCCATTAAATGATCATCTTGTTTATGGTTTGTTTCCATTTTAGTTAATTCGCTTCTTGTAGTGCTCAGCAAACTCTCCAAAGAATGGAGTTGCTCAAAGAGGGAAGAAATTTTTTCTTCGCTTTGAAACCCTGGCCCACCCATTGGGCGTCTAGGAACCAAATTAGTGTTGGCATCCGAGGGTCTTATTAAATCACGGGCGGCAGGAACGGAGAAACTCCTCAACAGACCTTCAGAGCGAGGTTTCATGCTGCTATTGCTATTCTGCTTCAGGCCATTCAAAAGTTCATCTGCAAGTGACATTTGAATGGCATCTGCGGTATCCTCCTCTTCCTCGTCCATGTCTTGACTGCTATCTCTAGCAGTATATCTCGGGAATTGACTCTGAATATATGGAGACTGGTTCTGACTGTGACTGCGACTGAGACTCCCGTTTCGACTCTGAGGAAGCTCAAAGTCTAAGGCCTCTAAATTTGTCCTGCTGGTTCGCTGGACCTTCCTGAAGGGACTTCCAAGCTCATCATGTAGAGTTGTCTTGATTTGTTTAGGATGTCCAAGAGGGTCTCTTTTTGAAAACGCGCTTGATCTCGAGTCGCTGTTCGGCCAAGGCTCTTCTTTGATTCTTCTGTTTCTAGATTCGCTCTCAAAATCGTCCATTAGCAAATCTCTTCTGTTACTCATCGAAAGTACTTTCTCACCACTTTGATGTCGAAATCCATCGCCAAACATTTTGGGTGACAACAGCTCATTCAAAGCCTGTGCGCTGAAATTTTGACTCCTTCCTGACGAAGGAGTGGCTCTACCATTTAACTCAAATCGGGAGATTGCAGACTCATCGAAACTGTTTCGAGTCTTTGTATTCCTCTCTGAGAAGTCTTGTTGTTTTGACAGACTGAAAGCATTCGAACCCCTCGGGTTTTCTGACATGAAATCGAGATTTGAGGAGATTTGATATGAGTCATTGCCATTCGCGTTCGCCATAGAATTAAATTTCCTTTTCATCTTCTCTATCGTGTTGAACTCTTCATCGTCGTCTTCTTCCTCGAGCTTGGCTACAGTATTCTGGAAACTTGGTGTCCGTTTTACGTAAAGCTTTCTTCCGAGAGCCTCACGGCCGGTTTCTTTTTGATAATTACTGCGATCTGAATCATCTTGGTTTGATTCGAATCTTTTTTCTTTAGCAGCAAAGTCTTTACAGGAATTTTTGCTCGCCTGTTCTGATAGTTTCAAATCCGAGCGGATTTCTCTACTGTCAGACTGCTCTTCTTTTTTTTCTTTAGCAGGAAGGTCGCCGGGCGAGATCTCTTGATTAAGCAGTTTATAGAGCATGTTCTGGGAGTTATCAACGAACAAGTAGTTCGGCACCTCGTTTCGTTGTTCAGCTTTACTCGAACTCTCCGTTGACCCTTTCTCTTTGGATTTGAGATCCATTTTATCGGATTCGCGTTCTTGTTTTTCGCTCATCTTGGTCTTGTCCGGCGAATTCTCTGTTGAATCCGCCTGAGGCGTTTCGAGCGTCATCGCGCTTTTTTTCTGGTCATCAGTGTTATTCCCAGGCTTAGGGGTCACGGTTTTTGATTCATCATTCTCATTGGAGAAGCTATCACTCAGCTCTCTCTTTATGTCGTTGGTGCTGTTCTCGAGACAAGTTCTTTTCTTGTCAGCAGCTAACTTTCGTAGTGTTGCATAAAAGCGGTTCTTGATGGCGTTCTCGGTCCTTCCTGGGATATACTTGGCGATTTTGCTCCAACTCGAGCCGTATTTTTGGTACAATTGAAATATCATTTCATCCTCTTCCTCACTCCAACTACCCTTTTTGACACCTGGACAGAGGTTGTTGAACCACCTTTCTCTGCACTGCTTTCCTGAGCGCCCTTTTATAAAGCAGGCGGCTTGTGCCCACTTCGTGGGGCCTTCGGCTTGCACCCAAGCGATCAATTTACGGTCTTCTTCTTGCGTCCAAGGGCCTTTCACGAGCCCTGGTTTGAGTATCTTTGACCAACGATGGAGACATTGGATAGAAGAGCGACCTGGAATATGTGCCGCAATCTTCCTCCATTGCTTTTCGCCATACATAGGTACGTATTTATTGAGGAGCTCATCTTCTTCGGCTGTCCATTTTCCTGTTTTTTTCAATTGGTTGGCTTCATTCGCTGACGAATCATTTTGGTCGAGACGTTCGTAAAATTCGTCAAATGCGAGATTTCCTGAGGGGAGTTTCGTAGAATCAGAGCTCGTTTCGTTCATTTTTGGTGATAGACGTTGAATTCCGGCTTGATGGGCGTTACTTTCAAAATTTTTTCTTACTGAAGTAGCCTTGATTTGATAAGCACCCAAAAAAATTTTGTTAATAGTTTTAGAAAATTCCTCCTTTATAAATTTTAAGCCGTTATTGAAGAAGATTATTTCACAAAACTTCTGGAAAAACCTTGATAGCCGGTGACAGTGAGTTGAAAGAAATTTAAATTTAAGAACACTCTTATTATGCTGATCTTAAAAGAGAATCTCACCTACTCTCTTGTTTTTAAGACATTATCAGTCAAATACTCTTGACAGCAGTGCAGAGTCACGTTTAAAGATAACTCCTTTCGTTAGGTTGCTGAGCAAAGAGCCACAATGCAGCCGCTTCTCTTAGGTTTTTTTATCTCTAAAGCAACAAGTTAAGCCTGCTGATTATTCGTAAGCTAAAATTGATGTTCATATGAATATTTATCAAATTGTATATCAAATTGCATTCCAATATCAATAGACAACTAACAAAACTTGAAAAAGTACCATTACCATGATGAAGGGGGTCATCATTCAGGAATTATGATTGCTTCTTGATAAAATAAAAACAGCTATTTTTTTTTCTGTCTTGGAGATACAGATAGATTCCGAAATTCCAAAATGCTTCAGTGGCTTATTTCGCGGATTCCACTCAGCACCAATACTTATGATGATGAAACTAGTAAGAGACTTATTTTTCGTGTTGCATCATGCTTCTTATTCTTCTCACTGTGAACCGACCCGGTTAATAAAATTGATATTGAGTCCATAATTATCTAAATTGTTACCCCATACAATGACTTCTTAATAAATCTATCAAATTGTTTTTAAGGGAGACTTTCCCTTGGAAATAATGACAATGAAACTCAAAGCCACAAAATGGTATAAATATGCATATTGTTAACTGATAAATATATTCATTATCAAAATTTAAGTTCACACAAAGGAATTTTTAACTCAATAAATGTTAAAATTAAGATGTTAATGAGAAACTTAGGAAATTTGAAGAATTTTCAATCGTTAACCTGACCTCAAATATTTGGATATTACTTGAGATAGGGTTTCAAAATTCACTGGCTTGAAGATGCAATCGTCCATTCCCACGCTAATATAGTACTCCACCGGTTGATCCGTGTAGGCAGTACAGCCCAAAATAATTGCCTTATCTAATTTGTTGCATTTCTCAAAGTCTCGAATGAGCATCGTCGCATCAATTCCATTTTTCACCGGCATGTTATTGTCCATAAAAATTAGCTTGTAACTTGGACATTTATTCTTACAAGGTGAAGCCACTCTTAGCTTATATCTGTTAACAGCTTCACGGCCATTGAAGGCTGGATCAGTAAGGAACTCCAATTTACTCAACATTTGCTCCATGGCCAAATGGTTGGATGGATCGTCATCGACGATTAAGATCGACGGGCAACAAGACTCCTTTTTTGGTTGCGGGCTAATCGGAATTTCAGTCGCGCTTTTTGCTTTCGGGAAATTTTTTATCGCCATAGCCTTCGGAAATCCCTTTTGCATGCTAGTTTCTCTCTCTGATTCCAGCGCGCCTAAGTCGTCTTCTATTTGGTCGAAAATATCCTGGGGCCCTGCGCTTTCCTTCTTAATAGTGGAAAGACTGACGTTTTTAAATCTATCAGCAGGCGATTCGGATGATATCTTGCGAAAAGGTGAATCAGGTTGCATTCCAAGTTTGATGTCGTTAATACTGCCCGTGCCGGTAAGATATTTAGATCCGACCTCAAGGAAACGCGTGTAGCTCATCAGTCTTATCTTATTGAAAAATGGTGTTTTATTCTCTGTGGAGGAGGGCGCCGGCTCTTTCTTTTCAGGTTGGTCCATGACTCTGAAAGTGAAAATAGACCCTTTGCCTTCTTCTGAATTGATTTGAAGGCCAAGGCCGTCTGCACTGAGAACCGTAGCTATGCGGTTGGAGATTATTAGTCCTATCCCTGCACCAGAAGAGTTTGAGCTCGTCTTATCGACCAACTCCCAGACTTCCAATGATTTTAAAAGGCGGTTGAGGTCACTGATGCTCATTCCAATTCCTGTATCTTCGACAGAGATTTGCAAGGAAAAACCGGGCTCTTGACCGCTTGAGACAGCGACCTTCACCTCGCCTCCAAATTCTGTGAATTTGATAGCATTCGAAAGTAGATTCATTAGAATTTGTGAAATCCGACTTCTGTCGGACGTTATCCTCTTTGAAAGGAGGTCTTGAGAATTGAGGCTCATCTGTATTCCTTTCCTCTCAGCATTGCTTTGGAATATTTCTAAGCAAGCTTCGATGGCTTCAAGAATTTCAAAAGACTCAAACCGCAGATCGAATTTGTTTAGCTGAAATTTGGAGTAGTCCAGCAAGTCGTCGATTATACTCAACAACACCTTTGAGCTTCGGAAAGCAGGCAGAATGAAGCGCTCTTTGATTTTGGGTGCACAGTCGGAGTCTTTCAAGCAAGAGTCTAATGAACTCATTATGCTGTTCAGCGGCGTTCTGAGCTCATGCGACATCGAACCAAAGAGGTTATCCTTAAAAGCGCTATTGTTCTCAACAACGGAAACTTTATCTCTGATTGTCATATCCTTCATGGTCACAATCACTTGGGCTCCTGGATGACCCTCCTCATTGATCGCGAAAAGCTCGACCTCGATGATTTTTTCGAAATCTTGCTCATTCAGTTTCAATTTTCCGTCGATGATGAAAGGCTCTTCCTCTTGGATGGATTGGCTCGTAGGCCCAAATAGTTCTTTCACTCTCGCTCCGTCCTGCATGGCAAGATAACTGAAAAATTCTGCCATGTGAATATTAGCAATATTGCCGAGGCTTTCTTTTTTCTGAGTCACAGGGGGTGAATCATCTTTTATCAGCAGAGATTGAAACGAATTGTTTTCTTGAGCTCCGGTGAACGACTGTGCCGGTTTCGGTTGTTGTTTGCTAGGAGTTAAGAGACTGTTGGCAAGCTCTTCCAGCCATAGGCACAACAGTTCCTTATCCTGGCGATCTTTGCGGATTTTTAATGAATTAATCTTCGATAGAGCTTCATAAACTTGCTCATTTGAGATTTCACTTTGTTTTGAGTACCCAAGCAGTTTCCTTGCAGCTTGATTCGACTGAATCAAATGCAAATTCTCATCAAATCGAATGATACCACAGGAGAGCTTATCCAAGACTTTATATGTTAGAGCGTAGTTATTCGGAGTCTTATCGCACGTCGTTTGAAGCATGGCGAGTCCAGGTGAGGTAGTTAATTCTGGAATATGAGGCTGAGTTTGAGTCTGAGGTCGCGGCTGGATCATTGGATGTTTATTTCCTTCATTGGAAAGATTGTAAAGGACTACTACAAGCAGAACAAGCACAAAAAAGCAAGCGTTTAGGATGTCCACCCGATCCAAGGGTTGATGTTTGGCATTCAGGCCTAAAGACATTGCTGTGGCAATGATAGGTAATACGAGTTTTGTTGTTTTGAATCGAAAAACCCTGTCGAATAGCCAGGCGTACCAAGTTGCATTTAGTCCATAAAAATAGCTTTTCCCAGCAGGTTGCAGCGGTAAAATCACAAGTAAGTGAAAGCAAACGACTAAAACCATGGAAATAAAAATCAATAGCTCTCGTAAAGCCTCTTTCTGTTTCGATGTCTTCGTGTTTCTGCGCCTTGAGTACAAAAGCAGGAATAAAATGACCAAAACGATCCCTAAGCAAACAAGTGATGCTATTCCGAGCTGAGTGTCGAGATTTCCTGCGCTGAACGCGGTACTCAAGCTCCATCCAACTACTATGAGTGGTATGAGATAGCCAAGGCTTGTATGAAAAAGTCTTTTCGAAAAGTTCAGGTCTTTCATCGAAATTCAGCAAGAACTTGATTTAAATATTTTTTTAATTGAGAGAGTTGAGCCAATTAACTTTCATTTATTCAATTATTGATCCAGGTGATTTCTGCGCGATTATCGCGGAAAAAACCAAATGATAAATAAATATGGTCATCAATTAGGGAATCATTGATTCATTCACTTTACTGGAGCAACAAACACCCAAAGTATCTACTTAAACTAATTAGCTACTCTTAGTCTTTTGGTGCAGGCTGGAAAAGAAAAGTCCCCAAATGCTTTCGAATAGGAGTTTTAACGGTAATGTCCTACACAGAAGCTGTCAGAGCAGGTTCGCTGAAGATCACCATGTGGCATCATGGCTTTGAGTTCTAAAGAGATTTTAAGAGATTGTTCTCTTAGCAATGAATATTCCTTTCGCCAAAATTTTTCTCTTAAGGAGTGCTTGACGTGAGTTTTAGCCACTTATTACAGCAATTAGAGGTTCGAAACTCCAAGGGGAGCGCACCTGTTCCCTCGGAAAATTTGAGACATTTTAATTAGAATTTCATATGCTAATTTAATACAAGGTAATTTCTTTAAAGTTCAAGAGAAAGAAAAAAGGAAAAAACTAAAATTTTAAATTTCGATTCATTTGCATTACTTTTTTATTGGAAGATAATCGTTTAAGAACGAATTAATTTGCCAATTAGCCAGACTTTCAAAGTTTTTCTTCATTGAAATATTTTAACTACTTCCGGGTTTTCTAACTAAATGCAACTCCTCTTTGATGATGTCAGAAGGCCAAATAATTTTAAGTTTTGCTTCCTGCAAAACAGATTCATGGATGAAACTATTGAATACGTTTTTCTATCTGACGGGTTCCTTTACGTTAGAGGTAATGGATCTCTTATGAGGGTTTCTATAAGCCATTTTGGGAAGAAGGCTAATTTCAGTTTTATTAGTATCAACCACTGAAAAAAGGACATCTGAGCTTAATGGACCTGACTCCTATTGTTCTCCATTGTTGTGATAAAGAAACGGCACACATTCAAACTTCTAAGAATAACAACTCATATCAAGAAGACTTCCTTAATTTTATTTTGGTTCTAGCGAGGTAGTTTCTCAGAAATGATATTAAATTTCGAGTCAGATTGATTACAAGTTCAATGCTACTTCACTCGGGTATTTGCATTTATTTTCAAATGTGACAAAAAGAGGCCTACTTTATGACAAATCAACTTTCTTCAATTTGTGAATGGTAGAACAGGTTCTTTCCGCAATTTGTACCCTAAAAGCGTTCTCTTTTTTTAAATATCAGACTCTTTGTGTTTGTAGGCCTATACAGTGATTCTCGTTATATCTGTAAATAAATCTATCTCACTCATAAAATTGATTAACAATTCCAAAAATCCCAAATTAACCGAGCGATAATGAAATAATACTAACAGATTGGACAGTCTCAATACGATAGATTCAATCTGCGTCTCAATTTGAAGAACAATCTTAACGCGTCTTCGCATTTCAATAAACGATTAGAGTTGGTTAAATATAAAGATAAACTCTGAATCAAGATTAGATCAAAAACTCTCTGATTTAACAACAATTATCAATGTCAGCCAACAATAGAACTTCTGACCGCTTCTCCAAGACTCCCGAAAAACCCAGGCCTGACGTTTCAGCCTCGGTTGTTTCATCGAACTTACTTAGAAGCTCAGATGGCTTAATGCAAGGCAACAGCCCTTTCGGAGCCACTAAATGTATTATGTGACTTATTGACCCATCATCAACGCTTTTAACTAGCTGTTGTCGACCAACGTATCACATCCCGGACAAAATCTGAATTATTCGCTAGCAAGCTCAATTCCGCAGACAAAAAGACCGACGGCCGAGGTTACGGAAGGAGTGAGACTCATTTCGACGCAGGAACAAAGTGTAATGTCTGCTTGCGCATATTTAATCAGCTCAAGGGCATTGTGCAACAACACTGGTACCTCCCTTTGGGTGTTTACTTGGGTTAACCCCGCTCTCTCTTAGTCAATTCTGTGGAAAATCTGTTTGCAAGGAATGCTCGACGAACAAGATAGAAGAAACAAGAGTCTGCGATATGTGTCACTTCAAGGCGCTCAATAAGCGAGTATGAGTTCGCGAAAAATCCTGTCTGAACTGGTTGATAGGCTGCAGAGAGAAGAAACCAGATACTGAAATCAAAAGAAGAAGCGATCAAGCGAGCAAAGGTAAACATTGATCGAATGAAGAAAGAGATTCAAGAATTGGAAGCCAAGTGCCAAGAAAGCAGCTCTGATGTAAAAAAGATATTGCTTCGAATTCACGTAACGGCCATATAGAATCCGAAAAATATCCATAATCTCACAACCATGGAGTCTGAGCTCACAAAAACCGAGGAAGCCTTGTCTAAAAAAAAAGAAACGCTGCTTCGGATCAAACAGAACTTGAATGATGAAAAAGAGCTGGTGGAAGACCATGAGAAAGAATACGAAAAATATCTGCTCTCCTTAAATCGAATGTAACGCACATTCCTCATATCAAACCTCATTCCAATAATTCTAGCAAATTTGAAGTGCAGCAAAAAAGAACAACGCATTTGCAAAAGCTCGAAGAGTACAATAGACTGAACTATCAAAAGATGAGATACGAACAATCGGTAAACAATTCTATTTTGTGTTGTTTACCCATTCTATTTGCTTGCAGCCTTCATTTTTAGAGTACATGCAAAATGGGCCTGAGGTGAGCCATCTCCAGTCAGTCGGAGGGTCATTGATGGTGAAAAGCTACGTTTCAGTCTATGAGACTTGGAATGAGACAAGTCACACAGCCGGCGGTCATAGGGAGACCTTCGGACCTGCAACGCCTGGTGATGTGTCTGTGTCAAAGATCGTGAGTCTTCCTGTGAAGAGCAACCATAGAATAAACTCTGACTCCATAATTGTGGAGAGAAAGGCTGAATCATGCTGCAATGAACCAAAATGTATCATTTTTTAAATTGGCAAAAAATGATTGTGATTATTTCAACAATTTGAATTTCTTAACACTGTTTCTGTGAGATAAACCACAAAATTTAGCGTTTTCTTTTTTTTTTGTAGTTACTTTCTGAAGATAAAGAGTTTTTGTACAGCTGAATCTATTGGTTTTGTGTATTTTGAGTCGAAAGAGGAATCTGATATATGTAATTTGAATGAAACTCTTCCTTAAGAGGGAGAGTGTTTTCATCAATAGCAGCCTTAATCTCAAGTCATACGATGATATTTGCAAAAGAATTAGGAATAATTCAGATGACCGTTAAAGAAAGTAAAGAAGCTGTAACGTCAGATGAATGAAAGTATGGGAGAGTTTCAATGGAATCTTCACAATGTCTCATTTGATTCGCCTGTTTTATTGTCAAATAATTATCTGAGAAGCCTCTTAAGCCAATTTCTGTCTCTCATTCCGATGGGAATTTGAACTGGTATTTCAGAGTACGTTTCGAAATTTCTTTTGTGAAAAATTTATCGTTCACACATAATTGTGTTTGTTTCAAATCTACTCATAGCCCTCAAATATTAGAGTTAAGTTTTCATTTTGGTAGAGTGTGATTTCCTTTCTAGCTTTTTGAAATTAGTTATAAGAGAAGCGCATTGAAGGCAAAACCGAATGGCGAAATGGACGATCGACGCAATATTTTGAGGTTTTTAATATGAATTTGGTTTTTCTCAAAAACGATATCCCATTCTACAGAGAAAAAAAATGAAGACAATAAGTTCATTTACAATTAATCTGCCAGCTTTTTAGAATTAGACTCTTGGAACAAGGAAAGGTACTCCCGCTATTTCATATACCATTTGAGTTACCAAACAAATCGCGGATTGGCTCTTCAATTGTAATTCTTCACATGTAATATTTAGGAGTTACTTACTCATAAGCCACTTTATCAATAAAATTCAAGCTTAGTTTAATTTGACGAATATCATCAGTAACTAATTTTTGCCCAAAGACTTTCCCGTCTAAACGCCCATACCGCATGAAAGACTTTTGCTTATCCTACAATTCTTCCTCCTCTTATAACTTCCTTTGTAAAACTAGCTTTTTTTGGAGTATCATATCCCTAATTTTCCTGTTTTCGTTTTGTTTCTATGCAATATTGCGCATTCTCTATTCCAACCTGAAGTCTGACGAATTCAATTTCAGTTCAGACCTTCGGTACCACGTCCAGAGAGCGATCAACAAAACGATCTGTCGGTGGATCACTAACTCCCACTGTCTGAATTTCATCATATTTTGCCTCTTTATCTTCTTTGCTGTTGTCAGTACATCTCTCCTATATGTGATTGACGCTATCGCGTTGACGTTTTTTGGCCCTGGAAACAACATTCAATTACTCTATTATACAATGCTGGAGATCCCAGTCAATATTTTTCAGTGCTGCCCTTTTTTCATGGTGATGTTTGTGCTTGAAGTCACCAAAATGAAAAGCATCCGAGACTTGGAGCCTCGTCAATCACTCACGCAGAGTACATATACAGAGAGTGAAAGGAGAAATTTAACGAGATTTATATTGAAAAAATCGATTGTTGTTACAGGAATTCTCTTCTGTTCTCTGCAAGCCATCGCTTTGTACGCTGAAGTTGGAGGAAAGGTCCTCGATGACAGTACTGCTGTCTATTCTGTTTTCAAAATATTGAATTATTCCATTCTTTTTGCGACTTCTGTCTCGCTGCTGAGCTTCTTATCCCATGAAAAAAAACGCTCAAGCGATAAGGATTCAGCTATCAAGAGCTAATCATAAGGAACAACTTATCATCAAATTCCTACAGGACCAAGAATTGGACAGCACGAGCGTATTTAAAATAGTCGATGCTGTCAGCCAGAATAAAGAAATGTGCCAACAATGCAATAGAGAGAATTATTACTGTTTCCATGGGTTAGAAAAGGCGATTGAGGGTAAAATAGCAATGAACTTTGAGAGGTTGAAACAGCAAATTAAAAATACTGAGAATGATTCGTCACTGCCTCTACTACCAAACTCCAGAAACGGGACATTATGGCTAAAAATTCCTATCGTACTCATCACGACAACTTATTTTATCCTCGACATTTGCGCTATATCAAGTTTTTTGCTGACAGTTCTAAGCAAGGAAAACAAGATACACACTGGAGTTTTTGGATGGCTGCGCACGATTTTTGAAATAATCAACATGATGGTCATTTCGATTACGATTCCCCTACTGATAGCAGAACGTAACGTCTTTGGTGACCCTCCGGAATATTTCACCTTCATGTTGGAATTTCAGAACCATCACCAATCTGAGACAGGAAGTTTCTTGTCATTAATAGGCAATCAGTACAACTTATGAAATTTAAAATTCTCTTGTGTTTTATTTTTGTGGAAACTATATATGATACGATCTCGTATTATATATGACTCATAATCCAGTTGCATGAATGTAAAAATATTTTGAAATCAAGCCATTAGATACCTCTAGATAGAGATTATTTTGTGACAATAGGCAATCTATATAACAATCGAATTAGTATTATCAATCAAAAAATAATCATGTTATTGCTCTAACGGCAATAAATTTAAAAGTGCGAAATTAATTAGTGACGAACTCCGCGGACAAACTGTCAACAGACATCGTTACCCACGTCTGATACAATGAGCAAAAATCTTTACAAGACCTACGCGGCAAGTCCAAGCAAATCTCCTGAGCGGTCCCCTAATTCGGCCATAAGGTCACCTCTCACGAAAACTGTCAGCAAAAGCGATCATGGAAGAACTTTGGAGGACAGGATCAAGGGGCTCATCGAAGATAATCAAAAACTGAATTATCTTCTTGAAGAGAAGGATCGAACTCGGAAAGCAAGCGATCTCGAGAATGAACAAAAGATTGCAAAGTTAATCAAAGAGAATGAACATCTTTCAAATATGCATCAAAAGTCTTTGTTAACAATTCAAGAGCTCCAGCATCAAAATAGCGAACTAGAGAGAATGGCTGATGATATTAAAGAAAAGAACTCTGATGACGTTGTAAAACAACTGAAAAAGGAAAATTTGAAGTTAATCTCAACAATAAAAGAACAGAGCAGAGAGATCGAACAGCTTAGAGCTAAGCTGATTAGCTCCGAGGGATTGCAAGCGGATTTGAATAATTTACATTTGAAAGTCATTAATCTGGAGTATGAAAACCAAGAGTTGAGAGAGTCAGGAAAATTTGATAAAAGCAGTCGATTTTCTCAGAGAGATACCGAAGGACAGCTCGCTATGGGCATGAAGCGATTCCCAGACTGTCTAAAAGTTCAGCAGCTTGAGTCAGAGGTTGATAAGCTGAATACGATTATTGACGATTGGAAAAAAAGATATGAAGAGGCTCAGAGCAGAGTCGAAAGCCTTGAGCTTGAGATGAAGCAGATTTCTAAGTCTAACGTGGAGGCTGCTGATTTGATCGAGGAGAATCAAAAGCTGACTCAAATCATTGCAGAAAAATCCCGAGAGCTTGATTTGTTTCAGAACGACACCCGAGAAAGCGCGAAACAACTGAGAAACGAAATTTCAGATCTAAAGGAACGGAATAAGGAGCTAGCAGCTCGCCTTGAGGAAGCCCAGGCTGAGTTAAAGAATTCCAATCATTTTAACTCAGAGGAACTGAGAGGAGGAAATAACGCGAGTTACAAGCGTGCTTTGGAGGAGTTGGGTGAAGCACGCTATCAAATGCTTGAACATGAACGTCGCAATGAGAATTTGAAGAAAGAAAATGAGAAACTGAAAAAGAATCTAATTGAATTGACTGATCAGATAGAGAGATATAAACAAAAGAATGAGGAAACTTGGGAGATTAGGGAGAAACTCGCAAACCTTTCTCACGAAATAACTCAACTCAATGAGCAACTAACAACTTCTCAGAAAGAGAAGGAGTTTTTGAAACACAATCTGGAGAGACTGACACGAGAAAAAGACAGGCAGATTAGTCGTCTTCAAGAAGAAAATGGGCGAATGCGAGATGATCTTTCAAGAAACGAAAATTTAGAGAGTGAGTTAGCATCGAAAAGGCAAGACTTGCAGGATGATCAGGTCAGGATTCAAAAACTTGAAGGAAGAGTGAAGGAGCTGATGCAAGAGAAAGAGTATCTGAGAGAAGTACTTAGCCAGCAATCTGATGAAATGCAGGAGCTTCGTCAAATCAAAGACTCTGTCCCTAGTTTAGAATCAAAGCTTCACTCAGTTATGAAGGAAAACGAGGAACTTACTATGAAGTTTGATGGGTGCAGGCTCGAAGCTGACAAGTTGAGAGCTCAAGCAGAATTTGTCTCCGAGCTGCAAGATAAACTTGACCAAAGCAGTAATGATTGCATCGAGATGCGAACCTATATTCAAGAACTTCAAAGGCAAGTCGATCGTTATAGAATCGAGGCGCAAAAAGTGCCTGGGATGCAAAATACAATTGATGATTTGACATCGACTAATCGAGAACTAGTGAACCAAATCGAATATCAGAGAGATGAACTGACCAGCTTGAGCTCGAGAGTAAACAGACAGAACGATCTCGATGAGAAAATTCAACTTCTTGAGGAAAAGTTGATTCAAGCGAATATTGCGAAAGAAAAAATGAGCGAACTTTACAATAGAAAAGAGATGGAACTTGATGAACTTAGGGCCAAGACCATCAACGAAAAAGATCAAAAGCTGAAGCTTCAAGAAGAATTCGAGTGCGAAATTCAGGAGCTTCAAAAGAAAATTGTTCAAGTCACCAACGAGAAACAAAAGCTCGAGAGCAATCTCATGAGAGAAATCCAGAGTCAAAAGGAACAAATCAAAGAACAGCTGAGAGATTTGGAAATGTATAAAGACATTAACAAGAACCAGTACAAAGAGCTTCAAAATTACAAGGATTTGATCAAGAATCAGATCAAAGGACTTGAAGACCATAAAGAGACTATGAGAATACAGCAAGCTGAGCTCCAAGTGAATAAAGAGAAGGAAAAGCGGATCCAAGCGCAACTAGAGGAAAATGAAGAAATCTTAAGAAACTTGACTTATGATAACAAAGTCCTTGGATGTAATCTCGAGAACGCCCAAAAGGAAATCGAGAAACTACAAGCCAGAAACACTGACTTGGAGAATCTCAACAGAAAAATTAATGGACTGCAAACCGAGCTCGCTGCCCAGGGAGAAGAAAAGGAGCGATTAGAACGAATCAACGCTGATTTAAGAAAACAGCTTCAGAGTCTTGAGGAGCAATGTCGTAGGACCCAAAAAGAAAATAAATTCACTCAAGAAGACCTTGAGAAAGCTACTCTGGAACTCTTAGAGAAGGAGAAATTGATTACGGATTTAGAAGCACAAAAAGCAGAAACTGAACAGAAACTGCTCGAGAGTGACGAAGCTATTCATGAACTCGAGCCAAAATTGCTTGAGCTCGAAGAGGTTTATAATAAGGAGTTGAAAGAAAACGAGCGATTGAACTCGTTCATATTGGAACTCCAAAAGGAAAATCAAGCATTTAAAGCTCAGTCAGGGTCAGTGCCTCAGCTACAGAAGCGTTTGAGCTATTTGCAAAACGATAATGAGTCTCTCACCAAAATGCTTGGTGAGTTGCAAAAAGAGCTTGAGAAGCTCCGTCCAATTGCAGAGACAATCCAAGAACTCGATAAGCGCGTTCAATCGCTTCAGCAAGAAAATAAAAATTTGAACAGAATGCTCCAGGAGAGAGATAAAGAAAATGAAGCATTGCATGAGAACCAGCGGAAAAAATTATCTATCATTGATCAAAACCATGAAGCTCAGCACAGAGAAACTGAAGAAATTAAGTATATCCTAAAGAATAAAGAGCAAGAGTACGAGCGGTTACAAAGAGCCAACGAATCTCTAAAGCTTGAAATTGGCGATTTTAAGCGAGTAATCGATAACCTCTCCAAAGACAACAAGCAATTAACTATGAAATTGAGAGAGTATGAATCTGCCAAAACAAGGAAGCAGACTTTTGAGAGCGAACTTGAGACGGGACTTGATGAAGAACCTTCGACCCGCATAAGAACATTTGACAGTCCGAAAAGCTCTTCTCTGGGGAGACACAAACTGCAAATTTCTGCTGCGAAGTATGAAGCACTAACGACACAGCTTGCAGACTCAGAGAAAGAAATAAAGAACCTGAGGAGTTCAATATCAGAAATAGTGAAAAAGACGGAGCAAAAATACCAGAATATGATCTCTGAGCTCAATGCTCGCATACAGCAACTCGAAGAAGAGAATAAAAGGCTGAGAGAGATAAGCACTCCTTCTAAAAGAAGCCACTCTTCCATTGGAAGGGAGACCAGTTCAGCAGGACCAAAAAGAGGTTTGAAGGATGAAAGACTTGAGCAGTTAGAAGACGTTACTAAGGAGAATGAGCGACTTAAAGCAGCAATCAAAGAGTATTCAATTCAAACGGAAGAGCTGCGAGCTCGAATAACCGAACTTGAGAGTGATGATCACCCGCTCCCAGAATTTGGAAGTAGGAAACACACGGCGGAAAAAGAAAGCGATCGTGTAGCTGGCAGGCTCAAAGACCAATTAGCAGCGAAGGACGAGGAGATAGGTTTATTGAAAAGGAAGTTGAAAGGTCTTCAAGGTGGCACGGATTTCGCATTCGCAAGTAATTCTGAGAGCCAGCAAGCAATCAATTCCTTGATCGCTGAGAATGGAAGATTAAATAATTTGCTTAAAGAAAGGCTAGAAGAGTTGGAAAAAATCAAAAGTATTATTAATCAATCAGATCAATTTAGTTCGAGGATTGAACGGACTCAGTCCAGAGACAGGCTAGATAGTCGCCGTGAGACAGGAGTAAATATTTTTTTGAAAGGAACGATGTAAACTTTTTTTTATTTTAGGGTGAATCTTCAAGGTATTCAAGATCGTTCCAAGAGCTACCAGTGTTCCAACTGAGTGGGCAAAAGCAAAAGGATAATATTCCTGAAGATCGGATTGGTCTGACTTTCAGGGATACTGAAAGGAACCTTATGGCAAATAATAAAAGGGAAGAGGATGTTAGTACAATTAAGCAGAAAAAATACTTTAGATTTTAGTTTATATGTTTCAATCAATTGAATGATGATCTTATCTGTGTGAAAGTAATCGGTTAATACGATTATTACCCTCTTAAATATGCATTTCTTTTAAATTCCTGGATTGTTGATAACACAATAGCTGGTAATAAAACAAGTTGTTTAGGAGAGAAATTAGCAAAAAACTTGAAAAGGGGATAGAAATATGCCGGTTTGGGGGTTTCTGGGGAGGTGTTGCACCATATACTTTGAAAGAAAAGATCTCATTATAAAAAGAGTAATAATCTAGAAAGGCGTCAAAAGATTTTCATAAAATCAAGGTCGTTCTCTGTTTTTCAATCCGTAAGCGCAATGCTTTGAAAAGACTTCCAGAAAGTTTATTTTCATGGGATTAAGTCAGATTTTTGAATTTGATAAGGTAGCATCGTCTTATTTATCCGGAAAATCGCTTCGATTGATCGAAATTGGTGCAAATTACGGACCTAGCCCCTAAAGACCTCAGCCGAAGTCTCGAAATACATAACAAGTCGTGCCAAGCGACGGAAATGCAAAACTCTTCAGGTGTTTCTGGGCGAGAGATCAATATCAGTACACCTTGAGAAATGAATTGATTCTCCATAGAAAGGAGAAACTGATCATCTTCGACAAAAGAACTAACAGAGCAGACAACAAGCAGCCCCCCGCATAGTGAATTGACCTTGAAGTAAGTGCTATATAACACGGATAATGTATCTGATATAATTCGATTTTGGGTAAATACAAGTAAATTTATTGGAACAGAATAATACAGATTTGGCTCACCTTCAGATGTTTTTTTTTTTGATGTTAACAGAAAGCTCAAAACTAGACTTATGTAAGCCTGAGTCTAACAATGACCCGTATTTAAACCCTAAATAAAATACTTTGAGAGCTTAAATCAGAAGACTTTAAACTGAGCCAAGATGGTATAAATCATGCTATTTAAAGAAAAGTACCTGATTTCGAAGTATTCGTTTTCGAGATACTTGATACAAAATACGCTCTTTTTTATTAGAAAAATTTGGAATTGAAAAGAGTCTGGCAAGGCGGAACTCAACATCAAGTTGTCGTAGGGTGGTCTTGAAATCTGCTAACTATTCCGTTCTTATCACTCACGCAAAAAAATTATTTTCCCTGCATATGGATCAGAAAGATCAGATATAATATCGTAGGTTTTCCTCTTTTCCTAAAAATGAAGTGTGAAGTTTCTCTTTCTGAGATAACCAGGAGCTTTAGAGAGCAGGTATATGCTATGCTTAATTAACTACTCTATGCTCATTCGTAACTTCATTCACCATTCCAAAGTCACACAATCGGTGAGTATGCTCTCTTGTTACAAAGAAAGTATCACTAAACCACGCTGAGATTTCTCGTTTCTAGTTCAGATATTTATCTCCTTACAATCTATAATAATGTTCAAGAGAATAGTCAATACAGATGGATATATTCAAGTGCTTCCTAAGCTGTTCCGAAATTGGTTCACTCAAATAAAAAGAGTGTCTCGACTAAAGCTGGAGAACAGTTTGCTGCTGTCTCGCCCTTAGTTATAGAAAGTAAATCAATGGCTTTACGGAATGCATTCAGTCCTTTCTTTCAATTCAATCATGGATCGAGTCCCAAAACCAGTGAAAATATTAGACTGTCTGATCTTCTTATATTATTTCTGTTGCTGGCGAATTTCAGGTGAAGAATTCTGTTATATATCACTTTCGATTCATCAGAACTCATTCGTAAGCCACGGCTATAAACCTCGCAAGAATTCCTTGAAACACCTATATTAATGCAACAAGATGCCTGAAGGAAACTCATTTTTAACGCAAAACCGAGCTTCTTTGGCGAATGATGCGTTGCTCTAATTAAAAGAAATTACCTTCTTTATTTTTCGACTATAATATTGAATAGTTTCCATTATTCGCGAATAGATTAAAAATGTTCAAATTTTTTCCAACATAAAAAGAGAGATACAATTGATAAAGCCTTCTTAAAATCGATTAAATCCAGTGTGCTGTATTCCCGTTCACTTGATGATAGAAGAGTCCGAATAGAAACAATTTTTTAAAATTTGATTTTATAACTCTGAATAGAAGCAGGGCATCATTCTGATGGAAGAAGAAATAAACAAGGCAGATGATGATTCCGTGCAAAATGATCATGATGAGGGAACAAAAGGCAAGAAAATATCCAAATTCATCGAGAGAACGTTTTCTTTTTTAAAGGTATTGCATTCGTTACTTCTATTGATTTATAGATAAGAAGGACGAGAAATATACAGAAATTGTTTCATGGAATAGAGACGGCACTATTTTTATAGTGAAACAGATAAAGAGGTTCTCGGAGGAAGTGCTTTGGAATTTCTTTGGACACAAAAATATCTCCTCTTTTACTAGACAAGTGAATGACTTTTAAATTAAAAATTATTTCTCAGACAATGCAATGTAGATGAATTTGTATGGATTCGAACGTTGTGCCAGCGAAGTCGATCAATGTGCTTTCACTCATCCATTTTTCAATAAGAACAGCAGGTTAATCCTCCCTAATTCAAGAATAAAACTCTATAATGCTTGTGATACTAGTCGTAGACAATTGGCTTTGATATCCAGGAAAAAGAGGAAGCCGAAAAGGAAGGATGAATCTTCAAAAACACGATTTGATTTTTCTCCTTCTGAGGAAGTAGTTACTTAT
>ENA-UOTZ01000931-UOTZ01000931.1-compost-metagenome-genome-assembly--contig:-NODE-931-length-22775-cov-14.666050_pt1 | contig 22775 bp, 14 predicted proteins | sample MGYA00238144_ERZ746983 | MGnify/ENA primary metagenome ERZ746983 (study PRJEB28759, sample SAMN06268863) | compost metagenome | isolation source: single cell | place: USA: California, Emeryville, Joint... | reverse complement strand
AATTATATTATTCACAAAGTTGTCAGGTGCCTTGCTGACAATGTTCAAGGAATACACTCGTTCGAAGTGACTCGACTCGATTTCGTTTTGAAGCAGACGATGTCGAAATTTATGAATCTCACAGAGCATGGCCCAGAACTCTACGATATAATCAAGACGATATTGCAAAGTAAGAGAATTGAAGACACAAGCTATTTAACCCAAGTTCAAGACAACTTGTTGCGGATTGATCAAGAGATAGACTTGACTGAATATGGCTTAAAAAACGCTCTTAAATCTCATTTCTACGAATTTATCAACAGTATCTATTCCTTGATTTTATCACACGAGAGGAAGGGCTTCGGGACGACGAATCTCGGCTGTTATTTCTCGTACATAGCCTTTCACAAAGATATTACTGGAAATTTTGGGAAAGCACTCATCATCAAATCACAATTACAGCAAGTTTTGGGATCTTCTGTGTCATCTCGGACTGCAGCTTACGTCGAGCTTGTAGAAAGAGATCTTCAGAAACGAATTGCTGGGAGTGGAACTCAGAAAACGATCTCAGCTGAACTCCTTTTCTCCTTTCTTGACAGAAGTGAAAAAATTCAGTCATCGATTGAAAACTATATTTCAGAAGCATTTTCTTTCTATGAAATGCTTCAAAAGCCAATAGTGAGCACAAGAGATATTAAAAAAACGGGAAAGAAGCTTTTCGATAATCGAGCTGTTATCACCAAAGAACTCAATAGTTTGATCGAGGTCAACGAATACCATCAGCAAACTCTCCTACTCTATGAGTTCTTTCTTTCGGAGATCATTGAAGAGACAGCAGAAGGACTGTTTTTTCAAATCAAGAACCGAATAGACATTTTTCATGTTGCAGAGTATTACACTCTATATCGGCAGCAAAAGTTGAATGGCAATTCTACAGATCTTGAACTTCAGGGTTGGGACATGAGTATTGAGTTTTTCGCAAATCAGCTAGACGAAGTTTCCGACTATTCCGTGGTTGTGTTTAATCTCAATCCCGAACATCTTGGAAAGATTATGAAATGTTCAGCAAACCTTTTTTACCTGCTTGGTATTGAAGCTCAAGATACCAAGCAGATGAACATCTCGACTATGGAAGTGACACTCTTTAATTCAAAGAACCTGAAAACTCTCCAAGAGAAAATTTTGAAAGGCGAGATGGACTTAAAGTGTTTAGCTGGAGAGGATCGAACATTGTACTTGAAACATAAAACCGGCTGCCTCATCGGTTGTTCTTTTGTTGCTGATGTTGAGATCTATGGCAAAGACCCCTGCATCACTTGCTACCTCAGGAAGAAGAAGATTCATGAACAGGAATTCATATTGTTTTCCTTAGACACTAAAGCCAAGTTCATTGGACTGAGCAAGCACCTACACGACGGCATTAAAAAAACATCCGCGCTTAGTGGCATTGGCTCCCTCACACTTAAATCGAGTTTTCGTGAGTCAGCTGCAAGTTTGAATATCATCGAATTGGTTCCCAGTCTAAAAGCAATCCTTCCGAATATAGAAACATCATCAATGTGGAGTGAATCACAGGTGCCGTTGACGATTCCAAGTGTACCTCAACTGTTGTCGGTACAAGGAAATTATATCATCAACTATATTGGCAAGATGCAGGATTTGCCTATATTGACTGAAAAATTTGGGATCCTTGAAATTCAGTGCTATTTTCCAACTTCAGTTCATAAATATGACATAACACCCACCGCTATACTATCGTCGGCAGCAAAACAAAACCCGATGACAATGTCCAAGCCTGATAAGATCAATAATTGGTCTCGATACTCTCCATTCGGAGAACCAAAGAACCAAGGCCAAGTAAAAGAATTCAGAAGTGGAATTGATGAAGAAGAGAACAATCCTTTTCAGTCACAAGAAATTGTAACCTGTAACAAGTTACCTAACTTCTCTACAACAGCTTACGATGAAAAAAAATCTAACTCAGCCCATTCTTGAGCAAAAGCTCCGATCTGATGGGAATCTCATTTCTCAAGATCAAAAGGAATTGCTACAGTTCATGAAAAGCGAAATTCAAAGTATTGAGGAAGGAGACCGATTCGGAGATGAGTCTCCTGATAGAAGTAGAGCATTCAATCAAAATGCCCTATCCCAGCAGCTTGAAATTGAAAATAGGAAACCATTCAGATTCTCATCTGGACAGCAGAGTTACAAGATCAATTCTAGCACAAGCTCCCTTTCTGAATCCTCAAATCAAGGTAAGAGACGAGAGAGAGCAAGAGAGTTAATGCAGTTCCAAAAGGGAAGAAAATTCTCTGATAGAATCACAGATGGAAGAGCTTCATCGATAGGATCAGCCATTGGCGCTCACATGGGTTACTTGCGATCGCTCATTCTTGAAAACAAGACTCCTGCAGTTTTAAAGGCCGTGAATTCCTTTGGCGTCATCATTTTTCTGGTGGCAGTGGTCTCAGTATTGGTGACCTATTTCATCCTGTCGGCTCATTATCAAACATTTACCTTATTCGCACAGTCAGCTTCTTTCCCGGCTTTTGTAAGGTCAGCAGCGGTCTCATTCATGATGGCAACTGAATGTGTAGTTGCTGTACAGTTCTTTCCTCCCCAGCAAAGATTTACCTGGCAATTTTCTGCGTCCCAATACACAAATAATATGTTTCCGATTTACTTGGATCAATATAATCAGTTCATCCTAAATTTCAACTTGCCATTCCTCAATGAAGATCTCGTGAGCAAATCCATAACCGCTAACTTTTCTGATTTCTCTCAATTAAATCGAAATATGAGTTTTTACGAAGCAACTGAGATCTTTCATTCCTACGCCTACAAACTCACTAAATACAACTATTTCTCAGCAACAATGGATCCGGCTCTTTTAAATGCTACGAGGACCTTTATGCTATCAGTCTACAATATGTATGGAGAGGTTTCCAATGAGAATTTCAAAAGCATTTATAACCTTTATGATTCTTCCATGATCACTCTTGATGTGATCATGGCAATCGGTATCATAGTAAGTGTTTTATTGATGGCAATATTTCTCCCCATATACTGGAAGTATGAAAAGATGGAAACTTTCGCCTTCACGAAACTTTGTAGCGTATCATTGAAAGAGTTCGAACCTCATCTCAAGAAGATTCTCTTTGCCTATGAACAAATGTTTGGAAGGACTCTTCCTGCATTGAAAATTCTCCAAGAAAATTTGTCGAACATTGAAAAAAGTACGAAAAAACAGAAAAATTCCTCTACTCTATTGAAAGGCGCTCAAGTCAAGACAAAAAGAAGACACTTGACAAAGAAAGTAGTTAATGATGAACACTCAAATATCGTTTTAGTACTTCTTGTTCTTTTCGTCTCTCTGCTGCTGTCAGGAACGTACATTGTGGTCAATTTCACCTTCAAGAACGCTAATGTGAAGGTCTTTCCCCTGATCACAGATATAGAAAAAATATCAAATGGCTTCCCTACGTATTTTGCAATACAAATGGTCATGATGAGATTGTTTAATGAAGTTTTCAATCCTCAAATCAATCAGACTCTTCCTAAAATTATTGAAGCATATGAAAGTCTGCTCAACGAGTCGCTATCTGATCAAAAAGAAATGAATGAACATATCCTCAGCTCATTTCAGCAAATGGAATCTAGTGAGGTTTTATCTGATGATACCAAATTATACGTCCGAAATATGTCTAACAGTTCTTTTTGTGCAAGTTTCATTCCATGGGGAGCCATGTTCGTTTCAATGTGCCAAACTTCGATAAAGAATATTGCGAATACAGGATACCTGCCCACCGGAAATCATATGACGAAGGTATTAAATCAGCTAATTCAAAATTTTAGAGCAAATCCGACATTTTCCACAGCGACAGTATTTTATTACTCAACAGATGCTTATGAGTTCATGATTATGAATCTCATAGTGGAGTACTATTTGGTTTTTTTCTTGCAATCAGCGCAAGCTGACCTTGAAAATTATTCTCAGAAGCTGCTTTCACAAACGCATGTTATGCTGGGTGTGAGTCTCGCCTATAACATTGGACTGCTGATTTTGCTTTGGATTCCTACTATCACATATCTTCGAAATCGGTTCAAATTATCAAGGAATATTTTTCTTTTGTTACCTACTAAAGTTCTACATCATAATAGTGGGATCAGAAATTTGTTTAAAACATGGTAAGTAGAGTCCCTTGTATGGTTCTTGATTATCGTGGATATTTTTTCCTTTTGTTATTTTTATGTTACAAAGGAGTTGTATACAAGCTGACATTAGAAATTCATTTGTAAAAATAAGCGAGTTTAAGTATGCTTTCACAATTATTTGAAATAATAGATAAGAGCTCTGCTGTCCAGTTTCTATTGATGATGGGAAGAGCAACTTGCAATGGCTATTTTGAGACACATAACGTGCCCTAGAAAAGCGAAAAGTATTGTTATTATAAAAAAAGTTCTTCAAACAGCTAGCTTTCATGATTCGAGGGACCCTACAGTTGGACAAACTAAACTTCCTCTCTTTTTGGGTAGCCACTACATCAGAACCACGCCTAAATGGAAGAGTTTGACGTGAGGAGAATTTTTTCATGGGGCCATTTAAAGATTGTCCGGCTATTACTGCTTAGAGCTATGTTGAGGCCGATGTTTACTGTGTTTGATATTTCAGTAGATTAAGTCGGATAACAGACTTTCAACAATTTGCATTGAAGATGTCGGAAGAAGTCAGAGAATCTTTTGTAGAAGATAGTTTCATTCGAATCCCAATTACCAAATTTTTTCAAAGAGTTTAGAATTACAGGAAGACGTTTTTATTCAGAACCATATGAGAGAAATAGCTGTGAGAAAATGGACTTTAGTCAAATGCGAAGTTTTCCTGTTTCGGAAGCACCAGAATGAGTGGTCTTATAATTCTCAAGCCAAACTCCTATTAGATTCTGGAATTTATTGTCGCATATCCAATGAGATTCGATAAGAAAAGACGCTATAGACCTCGCAGTGGATTTGAGAATTTATGATAGAAAAGGGCTGGAATTCACTTCCTCTATTTTCATGATTTTTTAAATTTTTTTTGGCAGGAAGTATTTATGAGATGATCCCTTTTATCATTGTGGGATTTAGAAAACTATTTGCTCTGTGACTCAAATGAAAAAAAACCCATGACATTCAGTGAAAATGACTGAATGAAATTCAATGGATGAAAAGTTCTCAATAATAACTTAGAAGAAAATTGACTGCTCATATGAGGTATTCAGAGAGTCTAAACTAGATCTCAAGAATTTCTAAATTTACTGAATAATCATAAGGGTTTGTTTGTTCTTGACTCAAATTCACTGTCAAGAAGATTTGAATTTTAACTACATTTTGTCAAAATTTAAATTCAAGCAAGGTTAGTGTTTGAAGTAGATCTTAGCGAAGTTGGTATAAACTTGCTTTCATCGCAAAAAAGCAACCCAAAGACCTGAGACTCTTACTAGAAACAAGATCTCAAGGTACAAACAAAGTTGCGAAAAACTTTTGTGAGCCATAATATTATCTTGGCCAGCAGATCCTTCATAATTAAGAAGCAAGTTAGGCATATAAAGTTGCTTTGGTGGAGGTAGCGCTTAATAGCTGTAAATTGGTTCCCAATAGTGGAGAAGAGAGAGTGCGGAAATGATCAAATTATGGGTTGAAACCTCTGAATTGAGACACCACTGTAATTCTTTTTAGATTCAATTTTGAATTGTTACAAAGTAAATTTGTTTTGAATAAAGGTCACTCCAGAAATTCCAATACATTAGTGGGTAGTCATTGCCCACTTAGGTTATTGAGACACGGAGAGACTGCTAGCAATTACAAAATTCCAGACGCCTTCATAATAGGAAGGCTCAGAAGCAGCTTTCGCTGCCAATAAACCAATGATGAATTTGTTTTTATCAATAAAAGACTCTATCCATGGCAGGTTTGCTAGAATACGTAAGAAATCCCTCTTGAATCTTTGGATGGGAACAAAATGTCAGACATTTTAATAAATAAAAATACAGTCCTATTTTCTCATAAATAGCCTTTTTAATTGCACGAATTAAAGTACGTCACCATTTGAGGATATCTGCTTCTAAGGTTTTCCTCAAATTTGTCAGAATCCACTTGCTATTTCGACTCTTAAACGTTAGTTTTTCTCTGCGGCAATGATGACTTTGGGTTTCTTTCAATCAGCTATGTGATGTCATTTGGAAGTCCTCGGAGAAATTTAATCTAAATATAAGTGATTGAGACGTGTTGTCCTTAATTCATGCCCTCAAATGGGAATACGATAAGCTTTCAACTAATTTTAACAGAATGAGATGTCATATGACGTTACTTAAGCAGGGACTAAGCAAGATAGCTATTCATAATTTTTTCTTATGAAATTCACTTGTTTTTGCCCAGTGAGACAGGGACTTAGGTGGTTTGCTCAAGAACGCGGTTATTCTAAGAGTGTTTTAGAAACCAGTTCTTAAAAAAATAAAATGATGGGTAAATAACAAATAAGTTTCGTAGAATAATCTGAAATGAAATAAAATAGAGCTGGGTATTTAGAATTTAATTTTCTTTGTTCTTGAAGTTCATGATTCTAATTTCTCAAGCATTCACTTTAAGTTATCAGAGAATAATTTCCGAATTTAGATAGTTTGCGGAAAAATAACTATCGCAGATTGCTTGGTGAAAATTAATAGCGAAATTTTTTTATTGGACTCAAATTTTCTGATGATCCCAGCACTACACCAATGGATCCAGTAACTTATAATTCCGATAATCGATTTTAAATGAAAGACTTGAAAGCCTTTTTGGTAGAGTACAATACACTAAGGAGCTCTCATCCACCCACACCGCTTTCATTCGCGAAAATCCTCCTAGGTTGGAATGCTCTCCAGATTCTGAGCTTTCTGTGTCTGGATCTAACAAACCGCGGAGATTTGATTGCAAAAAGTGTAGGAAGTGTCATTTCTCTTTTCAACCTCCCTTCGTTTTGCAAAACAATTGGAATTTCTCTACTATTGCCACTCGCGATCCTGGTACTGATGAGCCTTGGGTATACACTAATGGCTTTGCTTTCTATTTTTTTGGCTTCAAAATACCAAATGATGAAAAATTGGAGTCTGAATGCTCTTTGCAAGCTTGAGCATTATGCCTTAAAAAGGGAAGTAGTATTTCTCTTTAGCTTGGCGATCGGAATGGAAGCTATCTTCCGACCTCAAAATTTCAGTTTCCAGACCCACTCTTCGAACTTGCAAATCCAGAAAATTTACATGGGCATGGGAATTGCTCTAATTGTTCTGAGTGTGCTACAATATTATTGGCAAATCTATACACATATTTCAGTTTCTTTTGACACTGAATCGATTACGGAGCTCAGAACCAGAACTTCTATGGTCCTACGAGGAGTACTCTTGCTGTTAATTTCAGCTCTCGCATATTTGGATTCATCTATCGGTGTATTCGTAGGTGTTGGAGTATATCTTCTTGCTGAACTGCTTATCTTAGTGGTTCTTGGAAGCCATTCAAATATTAAACTGAATCACTTCACTCTTTGGCTAACCATCACACAGCTCACTCTTTACACGATTTTACTGCCTACCTTATGGTCGAATCCAGACACTCTCATAACTGGACAGAATTCTCAGAGAAGTCTTGGAGTTTTATTATTAGCTCCATTATTTGCAAGACTACTTCTCAATCTAGAAAAAAGAAGAATGAATTATATTATTCACAAAGTTGTCAGATACCTTGCTGGCAATGTTCAAGGAATATACTCGTTCGAAGTGACTCGACTAGATTTCGTTTTGAAGCAGACGATGTCGAAATTTACGAATCTCAAAGAGCATGGCCCAGAAATCTATGATCTTATCCAGACGATACTGCAAAGTAAGAGAATTGAAGACACAAACTATTTAACCCAAAGTCAAGACATTATGTTGCGAATGGATCAAGAGATGGACTTGACTGAATATTGCATAAAAAATGCACTTAAATCTCATTTCTACGAATTTATCAACGATGTCTATTCCTTGACTTTATCACAAGAGAGGAAGAGCACTGGGACCACAAATACCGGTTGCTATTTCTCGTACATAGCATTTCACAAAGATATTACTGGAAATTTTGGGAAAGTCTTTATTATCCTATCACAGTTGCAGAAGGTCTTGGGATCTTCTGTGTCATCTCGGACAGCAGCTTACTTCGAGCTTGTAGAAAGAGATCTTCAGAAACGAATTGCTGGAAGTGGAACTCAGAAGACGATCTCTGCTGAACTGTTGTTCTCCTTTCTTGACAGAAGCGAAAAAATTCAGTCATCGATTGAAAACTATATTTTAGAAGCATTTTCTTTCTATGAAATGCTTCAAAAGCCAATAGTCAGCACTAAGGATATTAAAAATAAAGGAAAAAAGCTTCTGAATGATCGATCTGATATCACCAAAGAACTCAATAGTTTGATCGAGGTTAACGAATACCATCAACAAACACTTCTACTTTATGAGTTCTTTCTTTCTGAGATCATTGAAGAGACAGCAGAAGGACTGTTTTTCCAAATCAAGAACAAAATCGACATTTTTCATGTTGCAGAGTATTACACTCTATATCGGCAGCAAAAGTTGAATGGAAATGCTACATATCTTGAACTTCATGGGTGGGATATGAGTATTGAGTTTTTCGCAAATCACCTAGATGGAGTCTCCGAATATTCAATAGTGGTGTTTAATCTCAATCCCGAACATCTTGGAAAGATTATGAAATGTTCAACGAATCTTTTTTGCCTGCTCGGTATTGAAGCTCAAGATACCAAGCAAATGAACATCTCAAATATGGAAGTCCCACTCTTTAATTCAAAGAACCTGAAAACTCTCCAAGAGAAAATTTTGAAAGGAGAGATAGACTTGAGAAGTTTAACTCACGAGGATCAAACGTTATACTTGAAGCATCAAAATGGGTGTCTTGTCGGTTGTTCTTTTGTTGCTGAGGTTGAGATTTATGGCAAAGACCCCTGCATCACTTGCTATCTCAGGAAGAAGAAGATACATGAACAAGATTTCATTCTATTTTCCTTAGACACTGAACCTAAATTCGTTGGACTTAGCAAGGTCTTACGCGATGGGTTAAAGAAAAAGGCCATACGTAGTGGCATCGGCTTCACAATGAAATCTAATTTTCGTGATACGGCTGACGATTTGAATATCATCGAATTGGTTCCCAGTTTAAAAACAATCCTACCGAATATAGAAACATCGCCCATGTGGAGTGAGTCACAGGTGCTGCTGACGATTCCAAGTGTGCCTCAGCTCTTATCGGTACAGGGATATTATATAATTAGCTATATTGGCAAGGTTCAAGAAATATCTTTATTGAAACAGAGGGTTGGGGTTATCGAAATCCAGAGTTATTTTCCCTCCTCAATTCGCAACTCCAGCAGGCACAGAACGACCCTCACATTAGCGTCAACGATAAAACAAAGCTCACCTGTAAATTCAGTCAAGCCTTCCAACATTAATAATTGGCATCAAACCTCTCCACTTCAAGAAGACATAGACCAGATTGAAGTAAAAGAATTCAGAAGTGAAATCGATGAAGATGAGACCAATCCCTTTCAGTCACAAGAAATTGCAACCTCTAACAAACATAGCATTCTAGTTGTTCATCAAGACCCTAAGGAATTGACTCAGGTGGTAAAACGCGATTTTCAAAGTGATAAGGGAGAGGAGGACGAGTCTCCTAACAAAAGTGGAAAAATCAAGAAAAATATTCTATCTCAGAAATCCAGAATTAAAAAAGGTAGTCTACTCAAATCCCCACTTGGGCTGCAGAGTTACCAAAGCAACGCTGAAAGAGGCTCCTTTTCTGGATCTACAAGTAAAGAGAAGGGATTGGAAAAGATGAGACTAGGCGTGTGGCTCCAAGACGGCGCTAAATTCTCCGATAAAACTGTCGAAAGAGCTTCATCGATGGGATCATCTAATGGTGCTCACATGAGTTACTTAAAAACGCTTATTCTTGAAAACAAGACTCCTGCCGTTTTAAAGGCTGTGAACTTCTTTGGTCTCCTCATCCTCGTCACGGCAGTGGTCTCAGCGTTGGTGACCTATTTCATCCTGTCTGATCATTACAACACATTTTCCTTGTTCGCACAATCAGCGTCTTTTCCTGCTTTCGTCAGAGCTACAGCGTCTGCATTCATGATCACCACTGAATGTGCGGTTTCTGTACAGTTCTTTCCTCCCGCGTTTCAATCTTATTGGCAATCCGTGACGTCTCAATACCCCGAAAATATGTTTCCGATTTATTTGGAACAATATAATCAGTTCATCCTAAATTTCAACTTGCCATTCCTCAATGAAGATCTCGTGGGCAAATCCATAACTGCTAACTTTTCTGATCTTTCTCAATTAAATCGAAATATGAGTTTTTACGAAGCAACTGAGATCTTTCATTCCTACGTCTACCAATTAACTGAGTACAACTATTTCTCAGGAGCAATGGATCCGGCTCTTTTAAATGCTACGAGGACCTTTATGCTATCAGTCTACAATATGTATGGAGAAGTTTCCAATGAGAATTTCAAAAGTATTTATAACCTCTATGATTCTTCCATGATCACTCTTGATGTGATCATGGTCATCGGGATCATAGTAAGTGTTCTATTAATGGCAATATTTCTTCCCATCTACTGGAAGTATGAAAAGATGGAAACGATAGCCTTCTCGAAACTTTGTAGCGTATCCATGAAAGAGCTGGAGCCCAATCTCAAGAAGATTCTCTTTGCATATAAACAAATGTTTAAAAAAACTCTTTCAACATTAACAATTTTTCAAGAAAATATTTCACACCTTGAAAAAAATACCAAGAAGCATAAAAGTTCTTCTGCTCCTTTGAAAGGCGCTGAAGTCAAATCAAGAAGACTCTTCACCATAAAAGCAGTTACCGAAAAGCGCTCAAATATCCTTTTAGTACTTATTGTCTTTTTCGTTTCTCTGCTTTTGTCAGGGACATACATTGTGATCAATATCATTTTCAAGAATGCCAATGTGAAAGTCTTTCCGTTAATGACAGACTTGGAAAAAATTTCTAATGGTTTACCTTCATATTTTACAACGCAAATGGTCATGATGAGATTGTTTAATGAAGTTTTCAATCCTCGCATCAATCAGACTCTTCCTACAATTCTTGAAACTTATGAGAGTATGCTCAATGAGTCTCTAGCTGCCCAAAAAGTGATGAATCAATATTTACTGAACTCACTTCAGAGATTGGAATCCAGTGATGTTTTTTCCGATAGCAGCAAAGCATTTTTTCAGAATTTTACCAAGAACACTTTTTGTGAAATGTTCAGTTCAATAAACGACAGGTATTACCAACTGTGCAAAATTGGATTAAACAATGTTGCCAACACGGGCTATTTGGCCACCGGAAATCATCTGATGAATATATTACAACACCAAATTCAAAATTTCAAAACAAACCCTACTCTTGCAACTGTGGGCGCGTTTTATTATTCGGAAGACATTGCTGAATTCATGGCCATGAATATGGTAGCTGAGCACTATTTACTGAAAGTTTTACAAAGTGAGCAGGTTGACGTTGTAAATTATTCTCAGAAGCTGCTTTCACAAACGCATGCTATGCTGAGTGTGAACCTCACATACAACATTGGATTGTTAATATTGTTATGGATTCCGACAATCACTTATCTTCGAAATAGATTCAAATTATCAAGGAATATCTTTCTTTTGTTACCCATCAAAGTTCTTCATCATAATAACGGCATCAGAAATTTGTTTAAAACATGGTAATCATTGTCCCAGTTACAATTTCGGATTGCGAGAATTGTTATCTTTGCTTTGGTAGTTTTAATTTATTATGAAAGTTATACTTACAAATAGAACACGAAGAGCAGAGCATTCATTTATCACTTCATACCTTGCAAGTTCATGTTTTTATCTTCAAGAAATAATAAAAAAGTATTTTTCATTTAAACATTTAATGAAAACCTCGCGTCTCTTAATGTTAAATTGATAATAATACTTATTACTTTCATTGTGAAATGGTCATATCAAAAATATAACTTGTATTTTTATGGGCTACAGCGGCATTTTGAATGGAGCTTGCTTCATTTCATTTGAAAAACTGAGTCACGGACAACCGCTTGCAATGATTTTCAAGAAGGATCAATGCTTTATGTAAAAAAGTGATTGAAAATCAAAGTTTTATCAAATGAGACACCTTAGCTCGGATAAGCTCAGCTTCCTCTCCTTTCGGAGATTACCACTGAGTATAACAGACCCTTTTCATTGTAAGGGTTTTTTCTCTATGAAAGTTTCGTTAGCACATTACAAATATTACCCAGTACGAATTCAAGCATTTAGTAAGACTTAAGAACCGAAGTGGGAAAAGCCGATAATTATTAGGGTTGAGAGAGTAACGATTTGTTATGTAAATGCCACTTAGATATCAAAACTGGTAGAAAAGCGCGGCAATAATAATCACAAGCGATTAGCCCAAAAATTTATCTAAATCATTTCAAAGGAGCTTTTTTTTGACCAGTCGACACAGCACGCCGAGTAGACGACACTCCTTGAATAATAACTTCTCTTTCATTAATCTATTCAGCCGGTATTAACAAATTCATTCTTTAATAAAGTTTACCAAGCTTTTCAATTTATCTTCAAGTTGTGATTTTAATTTTTCCGTCCTGCTCACCTCAGCTTTGATTTGCTCATTTTGTTTCTGTCATATAAAAACAAAGAATTGTTAAACTATGGTTCAATATTCCAATAATAAGCTTACCGATTCTTTTGGAATTGCTTTTCGGACTTCATTAACAACCTCCTGTATCATTTTGATCTTCTCCCTCTCGAGTGCAATTGTATTCATACAAACTCTATTCTTTTCCAAATTCTCTTGTATTTGGCTTTCAAGCTACAAAATAGGTGGCTTAGAGCTTGAATCTTTGTCTGCATATATTACTTGCTTGCATTCATTAGCTTCTTGCTCAATCATGCGGAACATCACTTTTCTCTCGTCTTCTTTTGCCTTATTTCACAAAGTTTATTGTAAAATCCTTCATGCGAACAAGTATACATCGATTCCTTGAACCATATGCAGTGCATTTCGATGCCATTTCTCGTGATAGTGTCCGACGTATTCAGTCTCAACGTTCACAACACTGATCTGCTTTTTTAACTATTTCAGTAAACTGTTAATAGCTGTTACAAATCAGAATCGAATCTACTGTCTCGACGAGCTTAATCAGTGCTTTTTTCTCACGAGTTTTTTCTTCAAGCTCCAATTGATACTTTAGTAAATCTTGCGTGCTCTGAACTATTTCCGCTTCGGTCATTGAGACTCGACCCTTCTCATAAGCTTCTGGAGAAAACGTTTTATTTAATTTTCCTCCAGCCGATTTACTAGCAGTCAATCTGCCCTAAGAGATATAGAGACAAAATTTAGATAAATTTTGAAATATTGATCTTACTTGTTTTGAAGTGGCTTGTTTCTCTGGCGAGGAGAGTTTATTTTGGGATTCCATTCCCTTAGGAGTTGAAAAATTAACCATGTACAGAGGACTTTGATATTGTCGCTCTAAATTTCCATGCTTCCCAGCATAAGGTCTATGTCAATTGTTGTAAGTATTTAAATCGCAGTATGGGCTTCGTTTACTGTCTAAAAGGTTCGCTTCCTCTTTCCATCACACTGTCTTTAGAAACTGAAACATTTTTATCTTTGGGTGACTGAAGTTTGACGCCTGATCTGGACTCTTGAGTTCCTTTTTTCATATTATTGAAGGTTATTGGTCAGATTTGCTTGTTTGGGATCTCCCGGATACCGCCGTATTCAAGTAATTTATTGGTTATTTTATTTAACTATGAATTGTCGCTTTCAGTTGCGAATGTTATCGTTCTGAATTGAATTGAAATTTTGTAAAAATATTAGGGCTTTGATACATTAGGTAAAATAAGCAAACCTCAAAGCGAATGCTAAGAAGGGGAAAGGAAGATGCTTTGATAAATTTAGTGCATCATAATGACTGGCACGGCACTATTATTAGAGTTTTAAGTTTACCATACAACACGCATTCTCTACCTTCCACTAACATATCTCTCTTCATGAATCTACTTTCTTCAGCGAATAGACTCTCTATTCCTACTTAGGAGAATTTGCGTTCTTTATTTAATTTTATGACAAGTACAGACGATATTTACAAATGCCTCATAATGAATAGCAGACAACAGAAGAGGACCGCTCAGAATGAATAATATAGTACACAAAATTTAGTTGTTCACGTACACATTTCCTACCATCCGCATTCAATAAATTCTCTTATTGCTTCTTTTCGAAAAGATTCGTAAAACTCTTCATTTTAGTATGTGCTACTCTTTTAGGCTTGATACCACCTTCTATTCTATGATCTTTATCGTCGATGATTGTCGATTTGAGATGAAGAATGCCATTTGTATCTTGAGACTTTACTCTGAGAAATTGCTCCCTTGACCCTTCATACGCAGTGCCACTACTACTATTCGGTCCCTTTGTAGAGTGCGAGTCTGAAAGATCGGAGATTTTATCTTTGAAGACGAATATTAATATCGTGATGATTAAAATTCCGATAAGTGCAGCACAAATCATTAAATATCTCGAATGCAAGAGGGCGACCTGGCCTTCCATTGTCGACAATTTTTTCAATAGTTCTTTTTGGCCACTCTCCAAGCGTTTAATCTAAATATTAACAAAACTCCAGTTATGTGATGAAATTGATCAGTCGTTACTTGATTATTCTGATTTTTTTGCACCTTCGTTGCATTTAAGAAAGTATTGACCTAAGACGTTAATTTCCAGAGTTAATATTTATTATTTTCTTATGCAATGAAGGTACTTGATCTTGCAGCCGATGGATTTCCAAAGACTTGTTTTCCATTTCATAAGTTAGTTGCTTCAGCAAATTAGTAAGGATCATATTATCTGTTTCAAGTTTCTATTCATATGATAAAATAGATAAGGAAGCGCAAAGGATTCACAATTTACTCGGACATGCCTTGTTAGTTTTTTAAATATGGACTCATAAGGATCGCTATGTTCTGTGCTCGTAGAATTTATATTGAGATACGAAATGATATTCTCCAATTTCTCTTTCGGCGCTGGCTTTGGTTTCTCTTTGGGCTGAGTACGATTGTGCTCGCCCAAAGAATAAATCATCTTTTTAAACTGTTCTTGCTTCTTTGCTTTGTTCTCAGGCGCACTACTATTGTTCTGAAGAGCAGAAAGGAGATCGTCGTCATTCAAGGCATAATCATCCATTGTTTCTTTTAAGAACCAGTCGAATGGGTTGTAGATGCAATGGCCAATTAACTCAAAGTCATGTAATGTCAAGGGGAAAACAAACTTTGGATTAAGATTCCAAAAACTTTTGTTTTCATAGGGTTTTGAGGCTTTGGGTAGCTTGGGTGGAGTCGGTTCCGCATGTTTTGCCTCGAGGGCAGTCTGGACCAAGTCATTATAGAGAAAATGCAAGGCGGGAATGTGTTACCTCGGTTTGGGGCTTATCTACCACTTGAAAATCGGTTTTAAAACTGTCTAGCATAGTTTGCCCATACACTCTGAACAAAAATTGAACCTCAGCAATGGCTTCTTTATGATTTGACTTACTTAATCTGAGACAACGTACAAATAGATTCGTGCTCATCAGTAAACATAACCAGTTTAAGGAATCTTGCCCAAGTAGGTTTGACTTTAAAAAATTGTCTGGGTCTCTTTGGGTCAACTTGAAACTCATCCAGCAGCAACCATTCATTTGTAGGATATTTTGTGCTTGAATAGACCTGACAAGTAGTGAGAATGGAGAAATTTGGGCAGAGTTGATTAAACCTTAAAGCGATTGACGTTGGAAGAGTACAATTCCAAATGTAGCAATAAAATAGTATCCACAAGAATATCTTCACTTAAACTGATGACGAGTCGTTTGTCTTTCAGTTCACAGGGATTAGTCATATATCTAGATAGAATATAATGGAAGGTGCGTGCTGGAACGTAGTAGATACGTGTCTGAAGAATCATCAAGAATAGCGCTGGCTCGCTCAGCTCCTGGATTCGATTCCAAAACGAAGGCACCCGCATTTTTCGAAGCAAAATTATATCTGCTTTTTAATTCCTTGAGTTCTGCTTCGTATTCTACACTGTCATCCGAAGTAAATTGATTCACGTAAGGATCAATTATCTTCGCTATCCAATGAACTGTTTCTGTTAGATAATGGTCGACGTCGGACGATTTTTGAAGCAAATATGTAGAGATTGTCTGCAATTTTTCTCTTAAATTATTTCCATCTAGCATGAATATTAGCAGTCAAGCTTCTTTTTCATTTTACCATTGCTAGTACTAACAAAACTTGCTCGAACCCAAAGGCCTAAAATGCTGCCAGTAACAAACACAGTGAAGGCCACGAGGAAATAGCATACAATTTTTTTCATGATGCCAAGATCAGATAGAAATAATTTTAATAAATAAATAAGGCCTATACTCCTGATCAAAGGTTTGCGATGTTATGATTAAAAACACGTGGGAGACACTTAATGCCTGTCTGTCGTGATTGACTTGAATAAAGGTCAGGAACATCAAGATTACAATATTGAACAAGCGAGAGAATTGACTTTTTGGAAATTCAGGCGATTGTCCGAATTACTCTTATTTTGCTTTAAATTAAGTTGGTAGGTTAGCAGATTCTCTATTGCAGTTTCCAGTTGGCATCTTAAATATAGCTTTGCTGCTTGGGACTCTTTTTCAAGATTTTTGAATCTTTTTTTTGGAATTTGAATGGTGTATCAAGATGATTATGCAGAAAGACTGGACTTAAAAACTTAAGAAATCGATTTTAAATCGTCTATCTTTTATCCTTGCTATAGTATGCGGGCAAATTCTCAAGGATCTATCTAGGTGTGTTCTGGGAATTCTCCTTATTGTCTCAAAACTTTGACTTCGTAGGAGACGTTGGAGAGATTGTTAGTGGTGTTAACCTTTTCGATCTTGGCAGCCTATTTCCATGGGTAAGCTTAAGGAAACAAATAAAAATTTGAGTTACAGGCTCTCTGATGACTTTTCCCCATCTGTCGATTTCGAGTCTCATCTTTTCCTTGAATACTTCAGCTCTGCCGTTACGGATGGAGATGATGTCTCCGTCCTTGAAAAAATCAGCGTTGTCTATAAACACGAAGAATTCTAATTAATCCATAATAAGAATCCTACCTCCGATAGCTCTGACGTTGACGCAGCCAGTCTCGTCACCGCAGAGAGCTTCAGCAACCTTGAGCTCTTTGCCATCAGCCTTGGTGGTTGTGGAGTGCTTGGCGCTGACGACCTAGCAAGAAAGTTGAAAAGAATTCTCAGAAAGGAATCATACTTTCAAGTAAACGTTGTAGCCGTGTTCACCTGGCTTGATCTTTTCAACCTTAATGACTACACACAGACAGAGCTGTTAGGTCAAGAAATCGGGCAGATATCTTACAATGTGGCTTCTTGAGGGTAATTTTGGCTTCCATGATTCGAAATTAGCAACTTCTGACTTAGCAAAGATTTATTAAATTATTTCATATGATCCAATTCAATTCCTTAAGTGACTTTTGCATCTGATCATATCGGATACTCATTTTCCGGAAATTTTGTTAGATTACTGTTCAGCCAGGCTTATGCCAATGGAATTTGAACACGAAAAGGATTTTTTAAAAGACCAATATGCATTTTTTGTTATAAAGAGTATTGTATTCTTCAGCTTTGTGTAGCTTGAGATGTTAGTAAGATATTAGTGGATTATTGATATTCAGCTGACGACACATGTCGAAAATCGCTTTATTGACCTGCTCGTTTTTCCTGCTCACTACGTGTTCATGCTCGGAAAGCATCGATCCAAGTTCTTCTCTATTCTTCTGCACTGCAGTCTCTAAATAGTTTATCTATTTTTATATTAGCATCATGAGAGAACTCGGATAGAGTATAGGTGTACCTTTTTAAACAGAATCTTTGTTTCATTGTTACAGCTGGTTATCGCTTTCTCAAAATCAAGAATAATTTGATTAGAGCTATCTTTATGCATTTTGGCCAATTCTTGGAAATTTTCCTATTAAATGTTAATCTGTGCTGGATAATTTGTAATTTTTACTTGAAGGTCTTCTTGAATTTGATTGAGTGCACCGTCAACTTCTCTAAACTTTTGTTTTGACCAAATATCACTAGAGTCGAGTCTCTCGTTTAGCTTCAGGGTTAAGCTTTCAATTCTTTCACGGAGTTCAGTTTGATTTTTAAGGATATTCTGGGTGTCTACGCGAATAGTCTCTCTGATATTGTTCGTTTGGGCTTTATTTTCTTGGATGCGATTGAGTAAGTCGTGACTTTGAAGTTTAATTGCTTCTTCGACTTCAATGAGTTTCTTATTAGTGTCATTCACACTGCTCGTGTTTAAGTTTGTTTTTGTTCGGAGTTCCGTGAGAGTGGCGTGAATCTTTTCGTTATCTTTACCGAGGATTTCAAGTTGGTTTGAGTTATTATTGACCAAAATTTTGAGCTTTTCAAAAAGCAATCTATAAGTTAGTTCGATTCAATTGCTGTGATTAAATAAAAAAAAAAGTACTTGCTGTCTTGTTTCGATTGATCAAACAGAGATTGGAGAAATAGTCTATGCTGCTCAACATTTTGTTCAATAATTCTGACTCTTTCTTTGAGGTCTCTTCAGAAAGAGGAAATGTTGAATTAAGGGCACCGAATTATTATGTCATTACTGTTCGAAGGTCGATTTGGCAAGTTTGTCCTCTTGACGCTCCCCGTGAACAATTTGCATCTTGTGAGCGATTTCATCAACTCTTCTGATCACTTCATCGTTAGATTCCTGGACCTCTTTATAGATATCAGATTTAATCGTATCCAACTCCTCCATCATCTTTGTAAACGGTTAGCCTGATAGTAATCTAAAAGAGTCGGTTACCACGTCAGCAAGTGTATTGAACGCTTTCCTCAAAGCTTTGATTTGAGTATTGAGGATAGTATAGTTCTAAATAATTGAGAAAATCTAGATTCAAGTAATGCTGAAACTGTTGTCTCACTTTAGAACTTGTTTTCTCGAGATATTCTTGGTGGTGCAGATCAGCTTGGACATTGTGCTTGAGCTCCTTTAAAAACTGGATCAGAAAAGTTTTTCAAACATAGCATACGTTAACAGCCTCACTCAAACGAGCGACTCTCTCTTGCATGGCAATCGGGGGCTACGAATCATCAAGGATTAGACCGATCACGTAGAAAATGAGTACTCCTGTCTTCTGATGCGACGAGAACGTTGGAGATATGTAATGCCTTTTTGAATCCATTTTTCTTAAAGAAGTAAAGTGGCTAATTAATTATTGTAATCAGTTGTTTGTATTGAAATAATGTGATCGTTAGGTTTAATTCTAAATCTTTTGAAACAATCCAAAAGTTTTTCCCTCTCACATCAGAATAATAACAAATGACTGTTTTAATCAAGTTTAAGTGTTGATTCAGGATATTGTGACACAACTCTAAAAAAAGTTTCTGTTCTGTGATATATCGAATACTACAAGAGTCCAGAAATTGTGGAACATGAAACTTGTGAGCTCGAAAAAATAATATTTTTTTAAAATGAAGATTTTCATGTCATAGCACCTAATTTTCAAGAGCGCAAACAAGCTCTGAGGGTAATTATGAATATTTAAGTTGTGATGAGCTCAGATTGATGATTTACTGATCGATAATAGGTATAACTTTTTTACACTTTGTGAAGAAATATATTCATGTAAGTATTATTAAGAACACGCTGATTTTAAAAGAAAAAATAAAATTACATAAAATAGTTTGATATTATGCTGCTTCTCATCGTTAGTTAGCGAGTTAGTTACGGCTTTTTCGCTTTTGGCGTTGCTGGTTGGTCTCCAAACGTTGATGGAATTGAAGAGATATAAGAAGGAGACTTGGTATGTGAAGGCCTAGACTCAAATACGTAAGAGCTCTTCTCTCTTGGAGTTAAATCTCGTGAGCGTCCTTCTGGCGTCGCCGTAGTTTGCCTTTGATGTTTCGAGACAAGCTTTAGTTTTATTTTATATTGCTTTATAGCGTCGAAAGGACTTCTAAGGTTGCTAGCCAAAATAGGACCCAGAACAGGAGCTAGATTTTCTTCAACAAGAACTTTCAAAACCGCCATTCTCTTTGTGAATCTATCCCATTCTAAGAAAAAGAACAAGTTTAGTGAAGCAAAGCACAATTTCGAGAGATAATTACCTTTCAATACTCTTTGCTTTCTCTTGGTATCAAGGTAGGCGCGTCGCTCAAGATCTTCTTGTTTCAAGATATCAATAGCTTTTCGCCATTGCTGCACTCTGAGCTTGGCAAATCTTTGAGAAATTTTGATAAGCTTCACTAGTGACACCGTAATGCTTCGAGCCTGAGCAGTATGCTTGATATGTGTAAAGCCGAGGACTAATCTCTTGAAAAGAAGTTTCTTGATAATCTTTTGAGCGACATAGTTAATAGTATCGAGTGTCACTGGTTTATACCGGGCTTCCTGACCGCTGATGAGACTAGAGAATTAAGTAAGTAAACTGATTTAATAATAACACGCTATTTACTTGAATCCAGTTGATAAACAAGCTTTTCGCTTATTGGATAGAATATTTTCCATTCTCATAAACACAGGCAAATTCTTCATTATCGAGTTGACCATTCTTTTAATTCTTAACTTCTTGTAGCGTGTACTGCTGTCAGCGTCTTTTTCTGATAACAACCTGAACGCTTCTGCTAGTAGCTTTCTTGAGGTTTTTCGAGTGACCTTTTCAATGTATTTGAGACCGATACTGATCTGCATTTGATTCTCTTTGATCTGGCTCACGATGTTCCTGTACCTCTTAAACTCAACAGCAAGTATCAAATAGTGCAACTTATAAAGCCCATTGGTGTAACCGTAGTTCTTGTTGCTATTTTTTATGAAAGTTTCTTCACCATCCATTCGTATCATGTCAAAAGCATATTCTTTGAGGTTCATCTCATGATTGTCTTTAAACAACATGAGTTTCAAGAGAATGTGAGTCGCGGCAAGTATTTTATTTTTCTTGTGAACAGCGTTGAGTTCGAGAGCTCGAAGAGCGTTTGAAAGTCTTGCTGAAGCATACCGCTTCAGGCATTGCTCCAACATGGCTATCTTAGCTGCATAATCATTATTTTTCACTCGACTTGAATTGGCAGTGATATAACCAAATGCCCACTTCATTCTTTTCCTTTGCAGGCCTTTTAGTTTCTCAGTGAGCACCTCCAGAGCTTTGACTTTTCCAAGTATACTAGACATGTTTGAACCTTTCAATATTGCTTCAAAAACACGATGAACAGCTCTCTTGCGTGAGTTATCAATTGCTGTGACCATTCGTTTAATAATAGCGTGTTTAAACTTCACTTGACGCAGATGCAAGAAAGCGAAGGAGAGTTGCCTGTTCATATGTAATCTCAGCAAATAATTCAAAGTCTGGGCGAAGTACAGGAGGTTTGATGTCTTTTGTTGCATTTTGGACTCTGCTTTTAGACTTTTGTAAAGAGAGTAATGTCTTTGGATTGCTTGGAAACCAGCCTTCTTTCTTTGTAACAACAAAGCAGCAAGAGCTTCGAACCCTTTCTTTCTTAATGCTTCAACGTAATGTCCAACCAAGTTTTGCACATTATTTTCAGCTTTTACAGAACGCTGAATTCTGTATATGAACAGCTTAAAGAGATATCTTCGAATAATTTTGCTGGCATTCTGAAGTTGGTGTAATATCTTTTGCGAGCGAATTTTGTGGACGTCTGTCAGATATTTCCAAAAGGTTAAATAGCGGTTCTTTATAAGCTGCTCATCTTCTATCTTCCATGAAAGAATTTTCTTGAGCAGCTCTGCTCTATCCTGCTTATTGAACTGAAAATCGATGCTATCAAGGTTTGGATGGCTTTTAACTATGATAGTCGTCGTTTTGTGTGGCAAGCTATCTTGAGAAGGCGATGTGATCATGCTTGGGTGATAGGTATGACGATTTTGTTTCTTTTTGTATGACTCTAATTTTATCCATGCTTGGCGCTTTATGTTACGTATAAAATCGTTCAGTTTGTTCGCCATTAACATTGCTAAGGCCTTTTCGTGCTTTTGTATCAATTGAGAATTTTTTAGAGAGAACTTTTCTTCAGGGCTTTCCTGATGTCCTGAATGATCAAGAATGCGAGACATATAAACTTGAGAAGTTGAGAGGCTAAGCTTCGCATAAGAGTCACGTCTTATCTGAGTAAAGGCATGCTCAAGCACTTTGTAGAGTTTTCGCTTCAGCATCAAAAATAAGCTTTCCAATACGAAGTAATCATCGTCGCTGAGACCTCCCTTACGAGAGTTGGAAATGCTTTTGATAGCATCAAATGCGAAGCCTTTATTTTTTCGGAGTTTTCGACCAATGATTTTATCGAGGATCCAATAAAACTTTACATTCAATCCAAATCCTTGCTTAATATCAGGACTAATATCAAGATTTGTTAATGTGTGTGGTTCCCACATCATGCTCGGTTCACCAAAAGGAGAACCTAATAATCCCTCGTCTGGAATGACTTGTATGGTGCTTGCAGCTCTTTTCATCGATGCCTTAGTCTGGGATCTCTTAAGCAAACTTGAGAAGGCTTGGGCCTTAGCTATTCCCACACGTTTTTCAAAAATTTTTGCCAAGACGTAGCAGAATCTGAGACAGTCCGCATATTTTTTGCCATAAAGTTTGTGAATGTAATCCAGAGCCTC
>ENA-UOTZ01000930-UOTZ01000930.1-compost-metagenome-genome-assembly--contig:-NODE-930-length-22806-cov-5.369044_pt1 | contig 22806 bp, 16 predicted proteins | sample MGYA00238144_ERZ746983 | MGnify/ENA primary metagenome ERZ746983 (study PRJEB28759, sample SAMN06268863) | compost metagenome | isolation source: single cell | place: USA: California, Emeryville, Joint... | reverse complement strand
ATTTGCACGCATTCAGTAATATCATCAATACTGGAATCACTCTCCTCATTGTGCTACATATAGCTGCTTGCTATTGGATATGGCTCGCTTCGCTTGATTCTCTCTATGGAAATTGGCTGAGTACTTGGAGTATTGACATTGACCGATCTCTTAGTCTTGTGGATATATATATCCAGTCGCTATTGTACATGTTTGAAGTTGTAAGTGCTGCTGGCTATGGAGAAATTCACCCTAATTCCAATACTGAAATGTTTTCGTGATGATGATGGAATTCATGAAGCATCTGTTATACGTTCAAGTCATCTACAATCTTCGCACTTTGCTGGGGAATCTTTACTACGTTGAGAATCAAAATCGGAAAGAACAAGAAGAGCTTTTGATTTGGTTTTTCAATCGTAATAAAGGCTGCAGAAGAAGCTTGTACTCCAGGAAGATAAACAAGGATCTTCTGGTGTTTTTACGAGAAGCGAAAAGAAAGAATATCAATACTATTCTTAAGACCAACAGGCTGTACTGGAATCTCTCATTCAACCTGAGATATAGAGTAGGGATGTACTTATTAGAGGAAGATATGAGTCCGTTTCGAGCATTCTTCGAAAACTTATCATCGGAGTTTAAATTAACGATATTCCAGGAGCTAATGCCATTGAAAGTTCCTGCAGGACAGCATTTATTTGTCACAAAGGAACATTGTGATGGGATATATTTCATCATGGATGGGTTAGTACAAGAAGTATCTTCTGATCACGATACAATCCATAAAGTGTTCTCTCGAGGCTCAATCCTGGGACTCAGACAAGTTTTATATTCGAGGAAATTAAACAATGAGTATATAACAGCAGTAGACGTAAATGCTTATTATGTGCCGAAAGAAGTCTTCCTTAATTCTGCTAATGCACAAGCGCGAGATTTTGAGGAGTTGAAGAAGTTTTCAATGAAAGAAATCTTTGGGTTGCTCTTTCAGGCCCCAAGAAGACTGAGACCCCAAACAGAGAACCCGGAAGGCCGCCGTTCTGCCGGAAAGTTTAAGCAACCAAGTTCTTCAGCCGGAGCGCAACGCATGAAAAGACGAAATACATTCTTTGGTTTTCTGAATACTGACATGCTGAATAAGAGCTCAATAAGAACCAAGAGATCCATTTTTTTCCCTTCACAAAGCAAGAAAGAAGAGGAAGCTACTGTGAAACAATCTGGGACAGAGAACAGAGAGAAACCGATGGCATGTAAAATTGAAAATGAGATGCAACAGAAGAATGATGCGCTAACAGAAATTCCCTTGCCTAATGGCGTTTCATTCTTGAAAAAAGACATCGAGGGAAATAATTCAGCTTCAGAAGAGGTATCAAAAAAAGAGGCTTCGACTTTCTCTCCATCAGAAAATGGATCTTCCTCAAAAAGCCATTTGCCTTCAAACGTCAAATTTATGGATATGTTGAATAAAAACTCCATCTTAGCCTGGATCCAAGCGCTCAAAATGAAAGTCATCTCACCCGAGAGCCCACAACAACCAATAATAAAACAAATTCTGAAATGTCTTGCTTTTTTCATCTTCCAAACTATATTATGGAAAAAGTGGACCAAGAATTAAACAGATGAGTCAGTCAACTTCGCCCCATTCGCAATAATCACTTCGAAAGAAGGAAAACTGAAGATAAAGGAGGCTTATTTGAGATTGATAGTTCTGTGAGAAGAGAGAGTTTGCAGTCGATAGAAGACAAGAAACAAACGAAGCTCGAAGAGGATGCTCTGAAAAAATCAGCGATTGAACCATATGAGGAGAACGAAGAGATCGAGCTTGAGGAGAAGGAAGATGAACTTAATTCAAGTTTTGAAACTCCTATAGATGCGGTCTTGCCGGGAGAACTAATTGAGAGCGATGAAATTTTCACGGTAGACCAGATTTCGGATATTTTGCAAGCAAAATTAAGGTATTCAAGAATGTTATTTGATTCAGTCAGGAACAAACTAAATCAGCAGGTTCTGATGTCTCAAAATCTTCGAAAGCATACTAGCAGTGTTATCGAATAAATTTGAATTTATAAGCACGTCTGTGTGTAGGTGTAATTAGTGGTCTAATTTGTGTTCGAGTGTCTTTAATTTCGTAAGCTTTTTTCAAATAAATGATCTCATTAGAAACTGCATCTCACGACTGGTATAGAGGAATGCAAGCTAAATGTAATCCCTTCTTTTGAAAAAATAGTCGGCTTTGATACGGAGCACGATATTGAAGGAAGTGGGAGAGATATATTCGTTGAAGCCTTTGATTTCAAAAGATTAAACAATTAATAATTTATTTTTTCATGTTCATTTGATTCTTATGATATATAGCGTCAATATAAGGAACGAATACAATGAAAAAAAATTAAAATAAACAGCTACTACGATTGGCTTTATATTTAACAGAGCTTATATGATACATATATACATGTACGAAGAGCGCGGATAAGGATATATATATAAATATACGCGCACACATTGGCAACATTCTACTGTTGTCCAAGAAAGACAATACTCCTAATGATTCCAATATTACAAAAACCTCGTATCCTAAAGAATTTTTCTGAAACTAAATTGCTTTTTCTGCTTATCGGAATTGTTTGTTGCTTGAATCATGGACTGCAGCCACATTAGCACATTTATTCTTTCATAGTTATAAGCTGACTTTCTGATTGCTGTTGCTTTAAAACCAGCTGTTTGAAATAATTTATTGGCTCAAAATCATCTTCTTCATTCTCCTTCTGAAGTTTAAGCCTCTCTCTTCTCAGCTCTTCGATGTATTCAGTGACTGAAATGTACCCGGACTGGACAAATTCATAGGCATCTGAATCAAAGCCAAGTTGTTGTGGAATCTTGCGATTTCCGAAGTCCAAGCCTTCACTGTTTTGTTGTCTATTTTGCGGATATGTGAAAATTTAACCATTTGACAAAATCACATGATATTACGATATCTGAGGAAAATTATATAAGCTGCCTTCCATTGTCTGAGAGCGAAGAGCATTTCCCGAACAGCCCTAAAAAACATTCATTAGACACGCAGTTAGGAGATTTCCTCTTTACTGATATATTGAACGACTTATGGTAATGTTTCTGTAGTTCAAGGTCTTTTCTCGGCATTCTTTTCTTCCTCTTAATCAAGGCCAATTGCCGGCGACTTAGATAGTTATCATGCTTTCAACACAGACATTTTGAGGAGCAATACCTGCTGTTTATTCGAAAAAACGGATGCATAAAGGCACATTGATCTACTTCGCTGGCACATCGTTCAAATCCATAAAGATTCATCTATTAGGAGTGATATTTTTGCTTTTTGGGAAGGTGTGAATGAAACATACTTGTCTTGTGAACGATGAGAGGTTTTTGTGGCCGAAGAAATTCCAAAGTACTTCATCTGAGAACTTTTGAATGTGCTTTATGATAAAACACGTTCCGTCTCTGTTCCATGAAATAATGGAAGAATATCTGCTATCCTTTTTAATGAATTTCGTAATGCGTTCATGATTTCAAGCAAAGTTACTTTGAGAATGGAGAATGTTCGATCAATGAACTTTGAAACCTTCCCTATTTTAGCATCTTGATCGAGATCTCCTTGAGAGATACTATCCTCGTATTCCTCTTTTACTCTTTCGGGTGCTTGCTTCATTTTTAGGAATAGATAAATAAATTCAAGGGATTATATTAGGACACTGAACGACTAAGTGAAAAAATATCGGAGCCAATGCTAAGTGCATTGATAAACACAAACTTATAGAATTTAAAAATCTGATTGAATACAAAAATTACTGCAAATGAACCGATCAATTTAGTGAAAAATGTTTTACCATCAATAAAAGCGCCCTCTGGATCAAAGGAGATCTCTGGCTATTCTGATGCAAGCAGAAGAGCTTAATAAGATGGACTTATTCATGATTGTTGCTCTTAATGAGCAAGAATTGAAAATTACTATGATAGTTTGAATAAATGATGAGAAGCTGACTTTATATTAGGAGATTTCTGTGATCAAACATCAGTTCTCGTCGTCTCGTTATGCAGTAAGATAGATAAACTAAGAAAATTATAGGGATTCTATGAATTGTCCTCAATTACAAAAAAACAACTATAATTTGTACTTCAGATGACCTTTCAGCAGACTTACTAGTAGAGCTCCAAGCGGCTCTTAGTTTCGAAGAGAGCTCAAATGAAATAATTCATCGAAATAAACTCCCTGAAGAATTGGAAATCAACTAGTTTTCTATGATTATTCTATATATTAGAAAGGAGCAATTCGAATTTGTAAAATAAAATTTGAAAGAGAATTGCGAGCTTCTCGAATAGATCGGTGTGAGAGAACATATTTTTTGAGCAATGGTTAATAGTGCTTATTTAAAGTATAGAAGGAATTCGAATTTAACTGCCAGAGTTTTTCATTTGAGCATTTCTCGATCATTAATCGTAGAATATGAAATGTGTCAGCTATCATGATTTCGAAAAATCCTCTATATCCTAAGAACACGCCTTTCTTAAAGTAAACTAAAGTATAGTCGAGAATAATTTCGGGTTGAACATAGAATTACTGCTCTCATAGGTTCTTATGGCATCAAGACAGTACATATCTATATTTCTCAAATTTAGAAAGACTATTAATGGAATTATGGGAATCATTGTTCGAGAGTGGAAAATCATGACATGGAACTTTGCTCTTGATTACTAAAATGACGTAGAGGTGAAAACAAAACATTTGATTACTCATAACAGACAAATAATAAATTTGTTTGCCAGAATTAACTACTTTGGAAGTTTGAGTTTGCAGCATCTACTGTCCTTACATTGCTAGCTTGATCACCTAACATTCCATCATCATTATCAACAACTACTGTTTTCTATTTGCTAAATAATCAAGCAATATCAAAAAAAAAAAAGCACAACTTTTATGCTGCCCACAAATCTTTTTCAAAGCCAGTTAGAATGCTTATAACCTTTAAAGCGATAGAGATGAGCCTGAATTGTAAAAATTATCTTCCTTTTGAAACATTTTACATTGGTGCTAGATTTTCAAAAAGAGCAGCTTGATCATCAGAAATTGTTTGCAAGAAACTCATAGAATTATGGAAATCTCACAAATAATGGAAGCAATTTATTAAGTACTCCCTGACAAAAAATTTCACAAAAACAACCAATTATATTCACGTTTGCTCACTTTCACACCGGTATTGAATCTCTATTCAGAAGACCGGTTTCCAAAGAGTAGTACTCCGAGTCTTTGGAAAAGCCCCTATCGTCCGACCAGAAAATGAAACTCTCAGTATGATCTCCGAATATATTATGTTCATTAATTAAGATGGGAACGGTAATAGAAATCACAAGCATATTCATGGTCTCAAAACACGTTCGAACCCACCCGAAAAAGCCTCCATTTATCTCCTCTTTTTGAGAAGAAATGATTTTTACGAAATTTGCCAAAGCGCACAGATCCAACCCAACGTAAGTAATCGCTAGCAGGACAATGGCAATTTTAAGCCATAGCGCGGTGCTTCTCGGATTTGACAGCAGCGGTTCCGGAGCATTTTTGTCTGCGTTTTCAACCTGAAGTTTTAATCTCTCCAAACTTGATTCGAATCGTCTGCTTATTAACTTCTCCAAATTATGAACGCAAGGCACCTTCTCATTATTGCATTCAAGACACCTGGCACGGTTCGCTTTCAAGGTAGTAACTATCTGTATTAACCCAGCAGCATCAAGTTCTAAGTCAGCTAGTGATTTCTTTAGAAGGTGCTCTCGATGGACGTTTCTTGCTACCTCTATGCTGATCTTTTGAGCTTCTTTTTCAACGCTGAGAAAACCGAACTGCGTTGTTGACATCATTGTGAGGATGGTATAATTCACGATTTTGAAAACGGTGTATACGACTTGCGAATCATCTAAAACGTCACCATCCAACTCGACGTACAATGCCATTGATTGCAGAGCAAGAAAGAGAATGCCAGTAACAATCAGCGATTTTTTCATAATAAAAGAAATCAGTTTTCGCCGTTCACTTTCAGCGAATTCAATTCGCCTGAGATAATTTGTTGGGTCCAAAGCGCTTGCAGCTTTTAGGTTTGTGACTTCGAGAGAAAACATGACGATAAAGAAGGGACAGCATTGAAAAATGTTAACTGGTATTTCGGTTAATATGTAAGCGAACATATTCCTTTGATTGTCATATGAAACCAAGGCTATAGCGTCCATCGCGAAGAGAGCAGGTGTGCTCGCGATTGCGATGAGCAAGAATAGGCAAAAGATGCTAAAATTCAAGCAGCTTGATCGGGTTATGAGTCTGCATACAGTTCTATTCACTACGGAAAGTAGACCCTCACGAAGCTCTGCGAAAAAACGAGATTCTTCTGATTTCATGTTTCTGTAGAAGAGCAAACACGTTTTGATGCAGAAATATGAGAAGAAAACGCCCAGAGCTGTGAATACCCAAACTATACTCACCTTACAAAGCGCTTGATAGGGAGGAGAAACACCATAAGCAACCCTGCAGAAGTTCTCCAATGAACCGGAATCTTCCATAGAAATTTGCGAAAAAAGGTTTGGTTAATAAGATTGTTAGTACACGATTGTCAGATTTGGTTTTATTTTGTTAAAACTAATTCATGAAGATCATTATAAATTATCAGTCTTGAGCCTGAGTCCAGGTTTGGCCAATCTAGAAACTCTCAACTCTTTAACCGCTTCAGCTGATGACTCAACAACCCTTTACATTCATCATCCGCCCATGTCAGCAGGATCAAATGCTCACTATTTCAAATAATACGCAATTTTGTTATTTAGTCAGAAGGACCTTGTCGAAGAGAGGTCTTCATGAAACTGAAACCAAGGCAAAATTCCTGACGGATTCTGTATAATTATTGCTCACTTGAAACACAGAAAAAGAAGAAAAATAAACAAATTGATAAGATAGATATATATATAGACATGGAAAAGTCTCATCATCTTAGCCATGGTAACCATGAGTTAATTTCAAATATCTTAGAGTTTGTAGCTGCTGAGTTGCAGGAGTTTCTTTTTTCATATTATTTAACCGTTGTTCTACTAAAGTCATCTCACATGCGCTCTCTTGTTTCTGTTTCCTCGTATGCTTCGTAAGCATAAGCGAAATTTTTGAAAGAACAGCTTCAGACGCTTTGACTCTAGGTGGATTTGGTATTGCCGTATTATCTAAGTTTCCTTGGGAGCCATTTCGCTGGAAATTAGGAGCTTCATCGATCGTCGTCGCTGATCCTCTTTCTGTAACAGAATGCGACATTTCTGAATGACTCTTGACACGGAATAGCTTATTTTTCTCTCTTCTTACTTCTCGTATGACAGTACTTGACATTTTCGCTCGTCTAAGTAGGTCAGAATAAAGTTAACATCAATTTCAAGTTACGCTTTTTGCAATTTTGCATATTGCAGACTCTTGAGCCGAAAATCACTTGTCTCAGGGTCAAACACTTCAAGCGCATCTTGAGCTTTGTTTTCAAATAGATAAAACAACAGAACGAACTGGCTTAGCTTACTTCCTTTAAAATAGTCGATTTGCTTTTCTATCCTCTCATTTTCGCCTTCCATTCTTTCAGAGAACTTCTTTTTCAGAATTTCGCGGTCTTCTGCGTTGAACCTTATGTCAATGAACTTCCTGCTCCTCTTCGGCGGCTTTCTCTCGGTAGATTTGTTCCGACTTATACTTTCATGCTCTGAGTCTTCTTTCAACGGATAGTTATGGACGTAAAATCCTCTATGTGAGTGGAAATTATATATTTTTCTTTTCAAAATCTCAATAGTACTTCTTTCTATCGTGTGAAGGAGCACGCAAATGAATATCATCTATATCATCATCCATGGCCTCTTGCAAGCGGTCATATTCCTCTTCATCGAAAGCAATATCACGGACCATATTTGATGCTCTGCCCAATGTTTAAAAAACAAGCTCATATTTTGAGGAGTTACCTGATAACTTTCAATGGCTCAACTCTCTTGTCTCTTCTAATGAGGAGCTCAGGGTCCACTTCTACAATAATAGAGAAAAGTTTCATTGCATATGTGCAGCTAATCTCTCATTATTACTTTCAGTGATAATGTTCTTGATCCGCTTTTGCTTTGCTTCAACAATTCTATAAGCCTTGCTTGCTTTCATTATAATCTCTTGGGTGTCATCAAGCGCTGTCAACCCAGGTGTTTCTTCTTCAAAAAGCTCCTTTGTGGGTTGTAATCTTTTATGCTCTTGTGATTTTGGCTTTTCCTCAAGAAGATGGAGAATGCTATTTTCATCATTGTCAGGAGTCTGCGCTTTCTCTATTGGCTTTTTGCCAGAAGAGATTTGCTGATGCCCTGACAATCCATTTATTGCATTGGCTATCAATTCTGGATGCGATAAATTTTCAAGTTGAAACTCCGAGTCTATTCTCTCAAGCCCAATTGCCAATCGATCCCTTGGTTCGGCTGTTGCATCCCGAGAATCTCTCTGCAATTTGGCTGAATGCTCTCTCGTCGGAATTTTAGGTAAATTATTTGGAATTTGCTCTAATATTTCTCTTCGCAAATCTTTGATCGCGCTTCTCAACTCGCTTTTTTGCTCTGTTAGTTGCGATAAAATCATAGATTTCTCTTGCTCGAGTCTGCTGGTCAAAGGAGTTCTATCTCGGGATATTTTCTCTGATATAATATTGATGCATAAGGCATTTTCTCTCAACAAACTATGAAAATACGCTTTTGCTCTTCGATAATTCTCCCATTGTGGACTAGGTGAGCAGCGGAAGGGCGTGTGTGCGGTTGTGATTGAGATCTTTGCAGTTGTTTGTGTGGTAGTTTGCTTTCTAACTTATCAAGCTCTCTGATAACGCCTTTCCCTTTCTATGATGTTTAAATTGCATTGAAAAGAAATGAATTGGTTGTTGGTGTTACTCTTCGATATAAAATGAAAAGCTTTTTCGCTGTTTCAACGTCTTCTGGGAGAGCATTGTCCAAAGGGAATACGAGAGGGATCATTTCAAGGGGTATGTTTCTGTCGATCGCAAATATGCGTGCAATTTTGCCGACTCCTTTGGTGTCGTTCTTTTCTCTGAATCTCTTCATCTTTATTTGAATTGTATTGGGAGAAAAACAAGTCCTGTTCCTGTTTACGCGGTAATAAAATTAGTTTCAGAATTAACTGAAGAGTGTGAATAGTCACAATTCGCTGAGGAATTGACTCTGGCTCTACTCTACTACCAATAAGAAGGTAATTTAAAGTAATCTCACTAGCTGTTGGAAAAGAAGAGTTTAATCGAGGCTGAGAGTCTCCTATCAATAGCTAAGTGGTCGCTGTTTAAATTAAAGCCTTAGCACAAAGAAAAAGCTAGTAAGTAGATGCATCCTCCACATTAATGTAAAAGTCGCATCAATTTCTTTAAAAAGGTATTTACGATCTGAAAGGAACTCTCCTCAGGAAGCTAACGGTATTATTCTTCAAAATCGCATTCTTAGAAATAACTACATTATCTTCATTAGAATTTTTCACTCTGGACACAGGTAAAGATATGCCTAGTTCATTGATGTACAGAGCAAACAATGCAATAATTCTGCTTTGGAATATGGTGCACTTAAATTTCAAACAAAGCTCGTAGCCAGTCAATATATAGATGGAGCAATTCCAAAGGAAAATGAAAAAAAGAAAATAAAATCATTTGGGTTTGCCGTTGATAGTTGCGACGATCTTTCGTGAATGAGAACCATCTCGATGTTCTAATAACCAAATCCCTTGCCAAGTTCCTATGTTTAACCTTCCATCTGTGATTGGGATTGACAGAGAACAGCCCACCAAAGCAGATTTCACATGAGCCGGCATATCGTCCTTTCCCTCAATAGTATGCTTGTAGAGCTTCTTATCCTCAGGAACTATCCTGTTTAGAGAATTCTCCATGTCCGTCTGAACATCAGGATCGTAATTTTCATTCAAACAAATCGATGCTGAAGTATGCTGAAGAAATAGATGGAGTATCCCTATGGAAAAGTTGGACAGTTCTTTCAGCTGCGAGGTGATTTCATCTGTGATCAAATGGCATCCTCTTGATTTCGATTTTAAAGTTATGGTCTTTTGTGCCCACTCACTTTTTGTCGACTCCATTATTCTGAATAGTTTTTATCTTTTTCGAAAATATATTTAAAAGATCCGTATATTGTCTATACAAGCAAAATTGCATGAATTTATGCATGGAAATACAACATTTTTATAAAAAATGAACAGTCCCAAAAGTTTGCTGCAGAAAACAGAAAACCCAATCGTCTAATATCGGGCTGAATATAAATCATTCATCTTCAAGATTATTTATTAGTCTGGATATACTTTCTCAGTATCATTTTAGAGAAAAGGAACTCAGCTAATAATTTTTTCAAAATACGTTGAAAAAGCACTGAAGGTCAAAATAAATTACATAAATGGGGAGGAATATATGTACTCTTAATATAAAAACATTATCTGGAAACGTATCTATATACCGAAAACAGAGGCAGTTTAGCTTCAAGGACCATGTTTTTTCATTATTAATACATCCATGAATATTATCAGCATATCAGTCAATAATGATGTATATAAGTTGCTTTTCAAGAACAAAAGACAATTACACAATACAAGCAAATAAACTAAAAATGGTTGATAAATCAACAATTTAGGATCAAGAATGATCCATTTGAAATGGGAGCGTTTTCACAGTATTTTTTGTATATATTTCATTGCAAGAATTAGAAAAGCATCTTTCGGCCAGCATATGTGTAGTGTAAATTACCTCAGACGCCTAATTTAGATTCTGTACGCGATATATTAAACAAAACTTATTTAAGACAGAAAAAAACTCGAGATGTCCTACACTATTTCCGAGCTGAACGGAGTTAAGGTCTACAACCTCTCCGCAAGCAAAACCACCAACCAATTTATTGAAGATGCCTCGAAAAACAAAAAAAGCTTGAGATACAACAAAGAATACAGACGTCGTATTGAGCTTATTCAAGACTTTGACTTCCCAGTCGCTTCATCCCGCGTCAAAGTGACTCCAGATCAAAAATATATCATCGCTACCGGTGTCTATGCGCCTTCAGTTAAGATTTACGAGACTTCGGAACTGTCTATGAAATGTATGAGAGGTATTGACTCTGAAGTCGTTAACTTCTGTATTCTTGGCAACGACTACTCGAAACTCGTTTTTGCCTGCCAAGACAGAACCCTTGAATTCCATGCGCAGTACGGCCGACACTATAAGACCAGAATCCCTAAGCCTCCACGTGATCTCTGCTATCATCCTTACACCTGCGACCTTTTTGTCAGCGCTTCGTCAAATGAAATCTATAGAATGAGTCTTGACGAAGGAAAGTTCTTGAGTCCTTTTGAGTCGGATGCCGCCGGCGTAAATGTCGTTAGATACAATTCTTACCTCAACTTGCTGCATTCTGGCGGCGAGGACGGCATCATCGAAACCTGGGATTACCGAGAACGTAATAAAATCAACAAAATCATCGCAAATGACGGCTCTGATATCACCGCGATGAATCACGATTCATCCGGTTATATTTTCGCAGTGGGCAGCGCAAACGGTCTTGTGCGACTTTATGACCTTAGATATTCTTCCCACACTCTCGAAGTCCAGCATCCTTACCGAGACCCAATCAAAGCGATCGGATTCCATGAGGATACCAAGAGCATGTGGTCAGCGGATCGACGAATGCTGAAAATTTATAACAAGACTACCGGGAAAGTATTCACGAACGTCGAGCCGAAAGCCGAGATAAACGATGTAGAGTTTTGCTCTGGAGGAGGACTGATCCTTTTGGCCAACGAGGACGTGAGAGTCGGGACGTTGTTTATCCCAGAGCTTGGCCCAGCTCCTACTTGGTGTAATTTTATGGAAAATATCACCGAAGAACTCGAAGAAGAAGCAAACGCGACCGTTTACGATGAATACAAGTTCCTCACGGCTGAAGATCTCGAGAAACTGAACTCAAGCCATTTGATCGGAGGCAAATTCCTCAAGAGATACATGCACGGTTATCTGATGAAGATGAAGATGTATAACAAACTCCGCGAGGTGCAAGATCCTTTTGCCTATGAGGAGTACAGAAAGAAGCAAATTGAGAAGAAACTGGAAGAGCAGCGTTCGAATAGAATTATTATGGTCGATAAGAAAAAAGGAGGGAAGAAAGTCAACCAAACCCTTGTGGATGAGTTGACGAAAAAGGCCGAAAAGAAGAAGGCTGGTCCCAACCCGCTTGATATCCTTAAGGACGCTAGATTTAAGAGAATATTCGAGGACGAGGAGTTGAAGGTCGATCAGAACAGTGAGGCTTATCTGGCTAGAAACCCAAAGAGATCGAACAAAAAGAAACAGGATTCTGACTTTGATTCAGTGGATGAAGACGAGCCAAAACAGCAAGCAACAAAGAAACCAACTAATCCGTTTAGAGAGGAGGAGTCTTCTGCTGAAGAGGACGGCGGGAAAGGAAATGGCGATAATGAAGATGATTATTATTTAGATATTGTCGAGAAAAGGAAGAGGATAAGTAAAACGGATTATGAATCGAAGATCCAGGAAGATAAGAACAAATCGTTTGGTGGAGGTAGAAGAGGAGGAAGAGGTGGAAGTCGAGGAAGAGGTGGAAGAGGCGGAAGTCGAGGAAGAGGTGGAAGTGGTGGTCCAAGAAAGGACCGATTCTTTAAGTAGTTGTTCATTGCTTAGGAATTTATGTTTTGATCGTAGTAGTTGCTATTAGGAATCCATAGTCGGGTGAAGGTGTATAATCAATCACGTGTGATGGAATTTGATGTTTCATTTCGTTTTCTTGTTGATAGAGAAAGGAAAATTATAGAGATTTATAAAAAATCGAGCAGCTAAATTGACGACTTCTCCGAAGGGTTTGTGTCGACTGAATTGTAATGGAGAATAAAAAATGAGATGAACCTCATTACTAATAGAATACTTTAGAGATTATTGATTCTCTCTTATAGAACACCAATAGGTCCATTATCTATCTCATTTCAGTAAACTGCCTAGTGATGGTCAACATTCATATCGAAAATCAAAGAGTCATTCGCTACAGCATTTAATTCCAGCAAATTGACAGCTTTCCGAGTCCATAAAGATAAATTTATTCAGTTTGATTTTTGATAGTTCACCAAATATCAAAAAATGATTAAGAAGACCAGCAGCATTTTCAAGACACTTTTGCTATGTTCCAAGCATACGACACCAAAGTTTTTACACCCCAAGCCATCATTTTTCAAGTTGAATGATTTCAGCTCGTTTTATATGATCCCAAAGTTTGACTTTTCTTCCACTCAAAAGGATGAAATCCTCTCTGAATTGCAGAACGCCAGAATCTCTCTTAGCTCTGGGAATATTCTAGTCGCTGTACAGCTTTATCGCCAAGTCCTTGAAAAGGACCCGAACAACTTTGAAGCGAATAATGAGCTTGGCTCACTGCTCTACAAAGAGGCTAAATTTGAAGAGTCTCTTCCCTGTTTCGAGAAAGCCATCGAAATTAAGCCTGAAGATACTCGCCTCTACCTCACCAAAAGTGCGATTCTATATAGTCTCGGACGTGACTCTGAATCCCTTCAAGCCCTTGATAAAGCTATTCAAATCGATCCTAACTACATCTCAGCTTATGTAATGAAAGCAAGAACCCTTGAAAGCCAAGGTAGGCTTGAGGAAGCAAAAAAAGCATACAAAACTGCAATTGATTTGGAAACTGATCTTTTTCAAAAGGGAGAGCTTCTCCGCAGTTTGGATCGACATGAGGAAGCGATTGCTATTTTTGACGAAATTATTAAAAAGAACGCAGAGGATATCGATAAGGCCACCATGCATAAAGGAATGGCGTTGTTTGGCTTGGGAAAATATAAGGAAGCTCTTGACTCATTTATCCAATTTCTCAAGATATCTAAAGCTTTGAATCATTATGCTTATTTCAACATGGGTAATTGCTATCGAAATCTTAAGCAGCACGATGAAGCCATCCAAGCCTTTGAGAAAGCTGCTTCCATTGAGCCACAGTTTATTGCAGCTTACTTAAACCTAGCTCATTTACTGTATGAGCTGGGAAAATACAAAGAAGCCTTGCCTGTATTTGAGAAAGTCCTGGTCCTTGATCCGAATAGAATGGATGCCCTTTATAGTAAAGCATATGCGCTGAAAGAACTCGGCAAAACTAAAGAATCTGTAGAGGCCTATGACAAAATAATAGAGCTAAAGCCTTTTGACTATGAGGCTTACCTCCGCAAAGGACATTTGCTAGCAGCAACTGGCGACTTGAAAGGAGCTGTGAAAGCCCTCGAAAAAGGTCTTGGGTCCCCAGAATTCCATGTAATTGCTCCATTAAACGAGGAAGAAGTCAAAAATAATTTAGCCCAATTAGAGAAAAATCCTGAAGATGACTCACTATATCAGCAACTAAGTATATGGTACTACATGGGTGGAAAGTGGGAAGAAGGAATCGAGTTAAATAACCGATGGATCAAAGTAAAGCCAGGATATATTCGACCATATCTTGATCTGAGTATGTTTTTAATGGCCGTTGATCAAAACGAGGCGGCTCTTGAAGTGCTTGAAAAGGCGATTCGACTGGACTCGTCGATTTCTCGAGCATATTACCTGCAAGCGAAAGCCTATTTCCACCTCGGTTTGTACGAAAACGCTCTCGGCTCACTCGATTCAATTAGGCATGACTCTGAGGATGCGGAAACGCTGAAGTTGATAGGAGATTGCATTGCCGTCTATGGAAAATATCCACAGGCTGTAGAAGTCTATGATGCTGCCATTAAGATGGAAACTCCGCCTCAGTTTAAAAGCGCTGCTTATCACGAGAAAGCTGGCTCGCTGATACAGCTGGAGAAGTTTGAAGAGGCGCTTGAGGCTTATGATAAGAGTTTGGAACTCATCCCAAACAATCCAAAGGCTCATTTGCTTAAAGGAATCATTGAGAAGATGTTGGGGAAGGATGAATACAAGGAGAGCATGGAGAAAGCCATTGAGCTTCAGCCAAGATTCAAAACCGAGTTGGAAATTGATAAAATATTTTCAGTTTAAAGTTGGAATGATTTTTTTTGATTTTCACACTGAGAATATCGACATAATAAACTAAGGTTCCTTCGATATCAGTCGGTTTCATAACGAGAGTATGATTGAGAGATGTACAGAGATCGAAAAGTATTATTGCTTTCTTAAATCATATCTGGGATCGTTGTGAAATTTTGGAAGTGAATTTAATTATCAGCGAAAAATCTTAGGAATTGTGATTAAAGTGAATGAAAAGTCTTTTTTACCTAAAAAAGTCCCAAAAAAAGCGATGGTTGAATAACGACCATCTCCATATGCGAGCAGCCCCTTCCATCAGCCTTTGTCGCATTTGATAGCATGTGTTGTAGGTTCTAAACTCTGGTTAAATTTAATAAATCACAAGAACCTCCTATATTCACTTTTTTATTTTTCCTCAAGGTTCTTAATAATTGCTTGAACCCAGGAAATGATTATTTTTTCCAAAAAAGATCTCCTCAAGGTCATTTCCCTCTTCACAGCACTCCTAACCTTCGGATGGAGCGTAGCAACCGCATTTTACAACCAAGAGCCTCTAACAACAAGAACGCTCATTTCCTCTTGCTCCTTGGCAGTGGTTCTCACTATTCTCCTCCTGATTTTATCCGATCCTTGCAATTTGTTTCTGAACCACCGTCGGGCTAAGACCAGAGACCTCTTGCTACTCCTCTGCATGTCTCTAGCGTTCGGCCTCCATTTTCTCGCAGTCCAACCGTTCACTATTGTTGCAAGAAGCTATATTTTTGGACTCAACGCAACCTGGTTCTTCTTCATCTCGGACAGAATATTTCACTTCAAAATTGCAAAGCTCATCCTACCATTCATTACAACCGCAGCCGTTATAGGGCTCCTGTGTCTAGATCAAACCCCAGGCTTTATTGAGATGTTCAACGCATGGTTTTTCGTACTTGTTCTCACTCTTCTCACCGCAACCAAACAAGAATCAAGTTATATCCAATCTACAACAGACTTTACTACTACTTCTGCTGCTCAATATATTATCGAAAAAGCTCCTCAGAAGAATGCAGTCATTGACAAAGTCCTTGAGAAACTTCCTTGCGGGATTATTAGATTCGACGAGAATCTCAATCTGCTGCAGTCGAATCATACGGCGAGAAAACTTTTTGGCTTTCAAATCCAAAACGAGATTTGCAACGACGAAATTTATGAAGCTTTTTCCAAAATAACTTCTTTAAAAATCCGCAAAGATCTTCCAGATAAAGAGCTTCTGTGCCTCTGGCTTGAAGAGCTTGCGAATAGTTTAGCAACTCCTGAAAAGAAGCAAGCAAAAAAATCACTCTCCATAAATGCGTTTTCAGACAGTAATTCTTTTCATTCTTTGCTGAAAGTAGACACGATAGGGGATATGAAAAAGAAGAATGACGTGGTTGACTATTCTTACATTAGTTTGGCGGATTTCTTCAATTATCTCAACATGCAATCTGGAATGAGATTGAAAGAGCTTACTGAGTTTACTAATCAATCGCATTCAGAAGACTCGGTAGTGTTTGATGGTAAATTCAAATATGATGAGTTCCAGCCTGAAAAAACGATTGAATTTGAGCTGTTTACGATTATCGATGACGGTCAGGCAGGCAAACAACTCATTATTACAATGAAAGACATGACTGTTCGAGACCGGGTCTCCGTTGTAGAGAATAATAGCGCGTTTAAGGATAACCTCTTTGGATCGATGTCCCATGAGCTCAGAACTCCATTGAATGCGATTTTGAGTTCCTTGGATTCTTCACTCAAAGACTCACAGACCAGCATCCATGTACGAGACAATTACATCGTTCCTGCGCTGAGAAGCTCGAAGTTCTTATTGAGCATAGTTGATGACTTGTTGGACTATTCGAAGGTTCAACTCAACAAGCTAGACCTTCGCTACGAGTCTTTCAGAGTCACCGAAACGATCGAATCTTGCATTGAAATTGTTCAATATAACGCAGATAAGAAAGGGATCGATATTCGAGTAGTCACCCATGAGCCCATTCCCGTCAAGATCAGGTCAGATAGGAGCCGCTTTTCTCAAATATTACTGAATCTCTTATCAAATGCGATCAAATTCACTGAATCAGAGGGACAAGTGAAAGTGATTGTCGAAGGATCTCAAGACCCAGTTTCATATGTTAAGGTTTCGGTTGAAGATACCGGAATCGGCATGAGCTTAAGCGACCGGCAGCGATTGCAAAAATCGCTGGAAGTCTGGGAATTGGTTGATAAGACTAGCGCGAATTCTTCAGGCGCTGGCATCGGATTATTTATCTCGAATCAACTTGCGTTGCTGCTCAGTCCAGATGAATCAGGCTTGAAAATACATTCAATTGAAGGAAAAGGGTCCTGTTTCTCTTTCAAAATATTACATCAGACTTCGAAGATAGAAAGGCAGTCAAGTGGCGTAGGGAAAAATCAATCTCCTCTCTTAGCCAAGATGAAGAACTCAAGTTATTCCAGGTTTCTTGATGCCACTCCAGGGGCAAAGCAAGGCAGCATTCACGAATTGAAGAGCGCAGTCAGCACGGAATCACCTGTCCGCAAGCTGTCTGTAGAAACGCCGGAGATTGACAGGTCAAAAATGCTTACTTCCCCAGGACTACAACGAGCCGGGAGCTTCGGAATCCGAGAAGGCTCAGATCACGGTGATGATAGCCGTTCGTTTGATTCAGACAGGATGACGATGATGCAAAAATACTACCCACCGACGATGCCGATTAAAAATTTCCCAAAGACGGTTGGGGAGTTGGACAGCATTAAGCATAGACAGCCAAAGAAGAAGAAGCCATGCTGTCCAATGATTTTGGTCGTCGATGATGATTCGACTAACCATTTTGCTATGGAACAAATGCTAAAGGTAATGGGGCTTCAGCATGACTCAGCTTTTAATGGCCGAGATGCTGTGAATAAATATAAATTGCGAGTAGCAACGCCTTGCAAAAATAAATGTGGGGCATATAAGCTGATATTTATGGACAACAACATGCCAGTCAAGAATGGAATTGAAGCGACGCTGCTTATTCGAGATTTCGAGAAGTGTAATAAGCTGAGCAGAGTGGTTATTATCGGATGTACTGCCTATACGGACCAGCCAGTGGAGTATTACGTCGATTTTGGTATGGATGATTGCATATTTAAGCCGGTAAATTTCGAAAAATTAAAGCAAACGCTCGCAAAGTTCCCAATTCAAGGACTGACTCTGATTTGAAAAACTTGAAGTCAATTGATTGAGTTTTTAAGATATTCATTGATCATTAGTTTGTCAATTCCATATGTGTTGACAACTACTCATTTTACAGGGAAGTATTTTGAATAACAATATACTTTCCAATATTTTGATACTTATCTGTATTCACAGTTTTTCAATATAAAAAAGTTGTTTTTTGTGTAAAAGGACCCTCGGGAATAGTGCGAAACGTATGAAATATTGTAAGTGTACTCAACAGTATGCAAAAAGCACTGCCAATTTCAAGGTAGCTGTTGATAAAATTTAGAATGACACAAATAAACATTCTGTCATAATAACCCTCAAGACACTGTCAGGTTTCGATATCAGCATTATTAGTTGTTTGTCTCAGGATAGCGACTCTTCTAGGAAAGTATAGCTACGGGTAGCTGAATAACTAGCGCTACTTAATTCTAGTTGATTTCTTTCCAAAATTCTTTTCAGAATTTCTAAAGCTACTGGATGTCATAGGTGACTGGATAGATATTCATTTCCCTACACAAGATGATGAAAAGAAAAAAATGAACTGTATCTACAGTTTTATTCGTTTGGATTATCTGTATGAATATTGGCATATAAAATAGCACTTAAAGGTATGTATTATTAAATTTCTTTGCGTCATAATAATAGAAGAGCATAATTTGCAAACATTGAGGATGTGATCGAATGTTATTAGAGCAGTGATAAGCTAGCATCAATTAAAGAAGACCTTGATCCCTTCGTGTCTGGGTAAAGAGGATAAGTTAGAGCTTCAATATGAAATAATGTTGGAACCACTTATCCAACTTTTTGTTTTGTGTAGATAAGCAAAAGGCTTGATTCCTTCAAAACGATATTATTGAGAACTCTCTAGAAACATTAAATATTGTAGATCATAGAAAATTCTAAGTAAAGAGAGGAATTGCACTACTTGTGCAAAAATCAACAACATTTAAACTAACGAAGAATAGCTCTATCAGTTATCGAAGAAGAGGTTGTTTCTTTAAGAATCACTCGGAGATTTCGCAGTGATCAATTGGCAAATATACTTTGCATTTCCAGAGCAGAAGTTCAGCAATTTTAAAACGGTAATTCGAAAAAAATTTCCCGCGGGTGAACCAACTATTCAACTTTAAACAATTTGCTATTACGTCTATAACCTAGCCTTCATTCATACTGCTTTTCTCCATATTTTGAGTCTCCGAGCAATGCAACTGCCATTATTTCCTCTTGAGATGCCATTAAATGATAACATATATTTACATTCTCTTTCATCGGAAAAATATGTGTTTCGAATGCCTGCATCTTGTAGACTGCTCATAACAGGGAAGAACAGGTCCTTACTCCCTTCGATTTGCCTTTTGTAGTCCGATATCTTTCATGAAATCATAAGACTGCCACATCTGGAAAACTAATAATAAAATTTGCTTGCCTACGAAGCGAAACTCAATGCGAGATAAGTATAGCGCTTTCGTTTGATAGGTCTATTGTATAGAGGCTACCATTTCTTCATTTAAACTTCCTTTGCTATTGAAAAAAAACTTTAAGCCATTTCGCGGCAGTGATATTCAGTAGCTCCTGAACAGAAATAGATTAATTTGTGGAAATTTTGAGCATTATTCTATATGACTGTTGCCGGTTAAATGGATTTTCGAAAGTCAGATGTTCTTTTGTAACGGTAATTAAAATCTTCTGTAAATACTAGTAAGACTGTTCGCTAAAAATTAATCTATTTCAATTTTACAGGCTTGTTACCGAAGAAAGGTTATCAAAAAAAAATTTTTCTTAAAAACGCCCATCGAGCCATCTTCCAAACATCTAAGCCAACATGAATAGTTCTCCTTCCGAAAAAAATACTTCAGAGCACCTCGGATTCGACGAATACTTTGAACGACAAGAAAAAGCAGATCTCCAAGGAAATGAAGCCGCTATGATCAAAAAGACCGGCAAATGGACAGCCGAAGAGGACGAGCTCCTCAACAAATACGTTCCAATTTACGGTGAAAAACAATGGCGTAAAATAGCCGAACACATCCCAGGACGCTCATCTATCCAATGTCTACACAGATGGACAAAGATTTTGAAGCCAGGCCTTGTGAAAGGTCCATGGACACCAGAAGAGGATCAAAAATTGATTGCTTGGGTACGTGCTGAAGGTCCAACTAAATGGGCTTCAGCTGCCGCTTTTATCAAAGGCCGCTCAGGGAAACAGTGTCGAGAGAGGTGGTTCAACAACCTCTGTCCCGGCGTGAAGAAAGGCGCCTGGAGTGAAGACGAGGACGAAATGATCTTTCAATTGTATCAAAAATATGGCTCAAGCTGGAGTAAAATTGCGAAATTTATTCCAGGAAGAACCGAGAACGCTATCAAAAACCGCTTTTATTCAACCCTGCGCAAAATCGCGGCGGATAAGAAAAAAACGTTTTTGGAGAACAGCACCAATGATATTAAGCGAGAACTCAGCGATAGCTTCTCAACTGATGATACGAACGAAAATAAGCTCAGCGTGAATAAAGAAGATCCAATGGAGAGAAAAAAATCGATGCAGATTGAAGGTCCAGCCAAGGCTACCGAACAAGGAGACTTGGAGAAGAAAGACGCTGCGAAAACGACTGAAAAGGGGTCACCTGAGAGCTCTGGCAAGAATGATTCGGCGAGCTTGTTATTGATGGATGGCTCACAAAACACGCTTTACAAATTGCTGAATCAAGAAGCAGGGGCCATTGAACCTATTAAAGAACCGCGTGCTTCTCATCCGGATTCAAAGCCCAAATCCGCTGAACAAGAGAAGAAAAATGGAGGTGACCGCATGGAGACTGAAGCTGCTGCAAATAGCAGCAAATCGAAGAGCGATGCTGCCTTTGAAAATTATTTGAAAGGGATTTGCGATAACGATTTTGCCAAGAAATTCACTGTTAAAAGATCTCCAAGTCAGCAAGATAATGGCGCAATGGAAAATTTCGACGATGATGATGAGTATGACACTCTGGAATCGCTCAAGAAAAAGTCCTCGTACTTTGCCAAGAACAATACGAAGGATAACAACAGTGAGAACATTCAAAACCCTGCAACTCTTGGCCTTGATTTCGAAAAACAGTCGAGCTTAGGCACTCTTTTCAATCTTTCAAACCGTCAACAAGAAACCACGGAGCGAAACCTCAAAGTTGAAGGACAATTCAGCAATCCTTCCCCTATGCGAACTGAAATGAATAGCAAAGCGCTCCAAAGCCAAACCCGAGCTCCTAATCCCAGCTCTCCAGTTCTAAGTGGAGCCTCCAAGCTCTTAGGAGACAGCTATAGAGAACGAAATAACGAGAGCCAATTCTCACTCAATAGAAGAGACGTTCCTGAATTCACAAACAAGAGAAATAACTCTAACCCCGGCCCAAAGGACAACACTTGGAATGGCCCTGATTCAAGACAGAGCGCCTTCATTAAAAGAGAGCCCGGAAACTACGAGAGAAATATGAAGAGTCTTCAAAACGAAGATTTTGGACAGACATTCCGAAAGAGCTACCAACTCAACCAAGGGAATAGGGAGCTCCCAAGTTTTGAAAACCTTCAAAGCAGGACCGGTAACTCCGGAATGTTGGGTCGCAGCTTTAGTCAGCCCCAATATCCGTTCGCTAAGTCGATGAAATACGAGAACAGAGAAGACCAATACGACGATGAGGAGCCTGAGACGCCAGACAGCGTTCATATGTCCATTGCGAATGAACTCCTTAGCAGTCTGAAGTTTGGGGGAACCAACGCAAAGAATAACTCTCTCGGTTTATTGAAAAACTTTTCTCAACCCGGAAGCCGTGAGCTAGGCATGCCAGGCCCTCAACTTGTTGCTCCTCAAAGCAATAGGTCTCTGACGGATGAGTCAACCGTAAGTGGTGATGATAAAATCTCGCTGCTTTTCCAACAATTGCATTCTTTGGAAAGCTTGCTAAGCACCACAAGGAATGAGTTGACGAGACTGGATAAAGATCCTAAGCAAGGGGAGTCGTTGGTGGACACTCATGCTTCGAGATTGGACTTGAATTTTGGAGGTAACATGTCGCGGATGTTGAATATGCGTCGTGATGATGATATTTATGGCGAATATCTAATGAAGCGAAGATAATTCCACCCCATTTTTTTTGTTAATTCAAAAGGAGGTAAATACCAATTTATTATACAGATTTGTGCAAAAGCTCTACTTAAGCTCACTTTCAAGTGTCAGAATTTTCGCAGGTGAATTGAAGTTTACTAAATTGAGGTTTGGATTGCTTCTATTAAAATTCATGTATTTGCATATTGCATTTAACCCCACATTGTGTAAAAAAATTTTATCTAATAGATCATCCATGCCGCTAAAATGACCTCGTTAGAATTTCCCAATAATCAATAATATCATCGAATGGCAAATTAACCCAGAAGCAATCATCATCTACAACTAACGTAATGCTAGTTGATGCGTTGTAACATCGTAACTTTGAGAAGATACAAATCCTAGTATGGCAGGCGAGTTGCTTTCTATCCTCCGAATTCGTAAATTGTTCAGAGGTTCAATTTTCT
>ENA-UOTZ01000928-UOTZ01000928.1-compost-metagenome-genome-assembly--contig:-NODE-928-length-22829-cov-9.964662_pt1 | contig 22829 bp, 18 predicted proteins | sample MGYA00238144_ERZ746983 | MGnify/ENA primary metagenome ERZ746983 (study PRJEB28759, sample SAMN06268863) | compost metagenome | isolation source: single cell | place: USA: California, Emeryville, Joint... | reverse complement strand
ATTAAATGCGTTTTCGATAAAATACTCTAACAAGTAATGATAATCGTACAGTATTACTTACTACTATTCAATCTCAAGATTATTTAACGCTGCGCTAAGTAATATTGTTTCGTCTTTCTCTTCAACAGCCTCAACAATTTGTCTGATTTTACTGTATTCTGGCATCACCTCCAGTTTTTCTTTCATACCACACTTTGCAAGCTTTGAAATAATTTGAGTTGAAAGAATCTGGACCTAGGTTGGTGAGCAGATTAATAACTTTTCGACTGTATATATGATTTTACTTCTTGACGATGAGCTTCAGCGAGCTGGAAGATTCTTACTAGAAGTCCTTTGTTCTCGAAAATTAGTGTATTGTAGTTTGGATATTTAGTAGCAAGAAGAAATAGAAGATAACAGAATTCTTTTCTCAAAAGTTCTTTCGTGCTGTAGAGAAGCTCCAAAAATAAATCATGTATGCCCGGGAGCTTGAGTAAAATCTAACATTATAGACTCAACTTAGAACAAAAAAACCTGAAATAACGAACCTTAAGATGTTCCGGACTCCTCGACAAGAAGTTTTTTAAAGTTCTGACACAAGGTAACTGGACAGAAAGGAATGTTGAATTAAGATGCTTGAAAAAAGCGGCCATTGCTAATTCGTCGATTGTAGAAATCTCAATATCATCTTCAAACGACACAAAAGATTAGCAAAGTAAGAAGAAATGCTAATTTTATTGTCTTGATACTGGAATGATAGCAGATCGCCCACATAGCATCCGTAAGGATCTCACTATCTTCATACTCCCTGATTATAGTTATAAACCTTTCGATAGCATCTCTCACAAACTCGTAGTGAATCGTTGGCTTTCCTCTACAAAGATTGGATAACCCCAAAGTGCATTGCCTCATAACATTAAGATTTTTTTGATTCTTTGTTTTTTGAATAAGTGATTGCAATCCCCCATTTTCGACGATCAAATAGCGACATTTCATAGAAACGCTGGCTATCGATCCAATTACATTCGCTGCCTATTTGATGAATTATACCAATCACTCCGACTTTTATAAGTTTCTCACTTTCTCAACAGTATCTAAATTGTCTGAATTTAAAAGTTTGATTAGATACGGGAGCGCTCCATTCTTCATCATATTTTCGATCTCATCGCTCTTTTGTGTTGCTAAAACTGACAGTATACAGACTGCTTCAAGCTGTAAGATTTGTAAAGGTAAAATTTAATAGGAAAAATAAGGAACACCTGCAGCTCGTGATCTTTTTGTAAAAATTCTATGAGCTTTGGTATAAGATCTGCTTCGGCTATTGATTGAAGGAGTAAATCTTGAGAGGGATCAAGAAGTTTCCTTAGTCCAATCATTCCGTAATACTGCTGAAGTAGATCGTCAGACTTTATAGCTCCAACAAGCCTTGGTAGATCATTGCATGAAAACACTACTCCTAAAAGGTCCTCTTTGAAATTTTCAAATCGAAAAGCAGCGTCATCCTTTTTCTGTTTCGTGTAAAACATCATTCTCTTGCTCATTAAATGCCTTTCACTGATAATCCATTGTCAAAAGGAAGAAACATAGATGCTAACCGACATTCAGTTCTGATTTCAGTGGATAGCTCTTGTTTCTTGTCCTTGAAAGCTGATTTTCTTGCTGAAGCATCTTGTGAATACACTATTTGTGAATGACATTACACTGCGATATGGTCTTTCTCTTTTCTTCAATTGCTGGCATCAAAGCTACAGAGAAGATTAGAAAATATTCTTTCTTGGCAACATTGATACTGAGAAAATTTTCATTGCTCGAAGAGCAATTGATTTCAGTTTTCATTTTCTGATCTTCCATTTTTCAATAGAACCAAACCTCATGAAATTTAAATCATAGCAAAATTTAATCATTGCTGAAGGTTTGATAACTAACTTTCGATGGCATTCTAAAGTAGATGCAAAATTATTTTTCAAACTTTTTTTCGGTTCATTAACGGACTTTAGTACCTTCGTTCAGACGCAAAAATATGGATAATAAATTGTATTGGAATACTGAAAAAAGAATAGGTATCTATAAAAGCAAACAGATTACACAAATATATTATGGTCTAATTCGATGGAAAATTTTGCATGCTAATTACATTGAATGAGAGTGAAAGATCTTCTTTCGATCCCCGAAAGTTATCATCCCATCCCTTGCCCTCTTGATAAAGAATACCCTCCATGGATAGAAAATCAGAGAAACCTATTGAAAATTCTCTGAGGTGTGGCATTGATTCTCTTTTCGGGCTTGCTGGTTCAAATTCTTTGGTTTATTTCATCAAGGAATTGTGATTTTCTGCATTGAGGCGATTTGTCCTCGATCCTAATAGAGTGAATTAGAATCTTTTTTTTTGAAAAGTCAGAAGAATGAGAAGAAGATTGATTAACTATCGGTTGAACATGAAGCTAGGATTGAGATATACTCAATACTAGTGATTAAATCAGCCAATCAATCTCTGCCCCTTAGAGTGCTTGAGCTATAAGGAAAGCACAAACGAAATCTTGAGACTGCCCTTCAAAAAACTTGAAAGGCAATCATAGGAGGGGCATTCAAGGTAGATGATAACATATAAAAGCAAGAGTCAGCATACCTGGAAGCTTGCCGGCAGAGATTCGAATCCAAGAAAGTCAAATTCTCCCTTTTTGCATTTCTCAAAATTTATTCAATTATAAGAGTATCTTGATTTTGAGTTTTTAAACATGCTACTACACTATTTATCGATCAACAACTTCCAGATTGGGTTTCTTAAATTGGAGATTGAAAGCCCAGTGCTCTGAACTGTGCTCAAATATGTTCAAAGTTTTCTCTTCGCTTACAATTTTGAGACTCAGCATATCAATGATTCAAGAGTCTATGAGAAAAAGTAAGTCTTATTAAATGCTTTTCGGCCGAAGGCCATAAAGCCTTAATTAGACAATAAAAACTTTCAAGATCTTCAAAGGAATGCGCATAAAGCAAATGTTCTCTTCTCGCAGAAAGATGCAATCATAGATATCACAGCGACCTATTGAGATATACATATCGATTGAACAGGATTGACTCAGAGTTATATCAGGATTTCTAAGTAATAAAATATTTTCCCATCGATGAGACAAGAGCCAATAGTCTTATTTAAACTCAACAAATGCAGAGAAAAACTACCCAGGTGAAATTTATTATACTGTATTTTCCCATTTTGTAATATTTTCATTAAGAAGATTCCTTCCAAATTAATTTGTTTTCTGTGATATTTGAATAAGATGTCTTTAAGGATTTTGTATATTTGAGAGTATGAGTTAAAGGCAACATGATCGATCACATTATTGAATGCCGATATTTGCAATACCTTTGTAATCCTCAACTCTCCTTCAGGTGTCTTCGAAGAACAAAGCTATTTGAAACAAAAGTTATTTGATTCAAATTGCTTATGAAAAGAATAAAAATGTGTCTAACTCGCATTCAGGTTGATTTCAAGAATTTCAGAGATAATTTTGTCTCTATCTGAAAAAAGCGCAACAAAAAAAAATGCCTTTATAAAAGAGAAAATGTGAATTTGATAAAAGACTTATTTTTATTTAAAAAGTGTCTAAGATTCAAGGGGGGGAAAAAAAAGAGAGACGGGCAACTTGCTTATTCGACATAAATTGTTCCTAAGGTCTTAAATTGAGAGGCATCGCAAGCTGACTCTTTCATTTCTTGCGTCTGGGAAAATATCTCTGAATGTTCCATATTATTAAGCTTCGTATCAGAATCCTCAAACGATTTTGTGTCTGCAGTTGAAAGTTTTGTAAGTAGTTTATTCCTACTCCCAAGGTTTTTCTTCGGAGGCTTCGACTTTATAACATCGAACAGATGAGAATCTTCACGGATAATTCTAAAAATTTCATGGACTACAAGGTTCTCATCTAAACCTTCATCATAGCCTTCATCACATTCATCGGACTTCGATTTTAAAATTCCTCTCCTTTCTAAATCGCACTCAAATGATACCCTTTTTCTCTTTTTCTCCTTTATGGCGGCGACAGATGTACCTTTCAGGTTAGAAAAATTATGAATATCAGATGCTTCGCCGTTCTTGGTTGATTGTTTGTATACTTGATTGCAAATTTTACAGAAGTTTATATATTTTTCTGTGACCGGACGTACGTCTTCTTCCTCAGCCAATTTAGTGAGAAAGGGAATTAATTGTAAAAGCTCTTTATCTTCAGAATTTCCAAAAAAGCTTTTTATGGTCAATACATTGTCTGGATGATTCTTCCGATGAATTGGTGCATCCTTTGGTAAATTTTTATTTTTTGTTAGAGGGAATTACATTTAACTAACGATACATCAATTAGAAAAACATCCCTCATTGGAAGACCAATAACTCCTAGATTTTTTCTTGGTGTACCATTCTCAAGAGTTTGGCAATGGCCTCGATGCAAAATGGCAGCAAAATATTTTTTTTATTTTAATCTCCTTGAGCAGCATATCTGCACACTGCAAAGTTCAATAACTAACAAAAAAATAGCCATTCTATAAAATACCTCTTTGGAGCTTGACGTATAAATAACCAAACAATACAGTTTTGACATGGCTTGGAGGAAACTCTATCATTGGTATTGGAAATTTAAATTACTCTGATTTGTATCATACCAGGTTCAAAATTGTCTTTCCTACAGTGGACAAGAGTTTCATCTAAATCAAGCGCCAATACTTTCTTCTAAAGAGGCCGTTAGTACCATATTCCAACGACAACTTCGTTACTTTTGCTTTAGTACTTGAAGAAGAAAAAGGCTGATTAATTAACAAAGGTGGAGTGTCCCATGGTGACGAGTAGGAAGGCTTTCGCAGATTTTTTTCTGAACAATTGGTTGGGTATTTATTGGCATCATCTTCTCTAATCACCTTTTTCGACATCAATATTTGTATTTTTGATGAGAATATATACTTCAAATTACTTTTTTCATTCTTTTAGCAGTTAAGACAGTTTAAATTCTATTGCAAGTTCCAATGCATTTATATTCGAGAAACGAATCTTAATGCAAATTTAGAGCAATAAATCGGTATTAAATGAGTGGTACCACGTGACGTGAATTATCAAAATAGGAACTATAATGTAAAATTTTTCAATTCCAACTCTACTCTAAATATAAAGCAGCATATAAATGAATTTGGAAAATACTTTCGGATTTTTTGCAATAATGAAATCTTTAGCTGAAACTAAAACAGTAGTATTGAATTTTATGTATTTCTCTGAAAGCAAACATTGAAATGTTCTAGCTATGCTGAAAGTGCTTGAAGTCAGAATTAAATGTTTGTAAAGAGGCGCGACAAAGAAATTAATAAAAACATTTAGAATTTCAATTTTCTTCCATACTCACCGTATCATTTTTTATTTTTTATTTTTGCCTGACCAAATTCTATGATCTGATACAGCAACTTAACAATTAGAATTAGAAAATAGAGTATAATAAGTCACTTCAGTGAGCGATTTGCTGGATGAAATTCAATGATTGCTTATATTATCTAACTACCCAATTTTATAAGGAGTTCCTAATATTTGCATTATTTCCTTCACAAATCACTATCAGCCTGCTTTCAAAAGGAGATTTATTTCCAAACATTTTGTACTTCAGATACATAATCATTATTCTAAGGGTGATTTTCAGCACATACATACTACTACATGAAAAGTTTTATATAATAGTTTGAACTCATACCCAATAACTAATTCATCGACATTTTGAGGCTCGGTTTAAACGATGCAAATGTTTTAGTTGCCAATTCTGGGTTACTTCTCTGAGTGATATGAATCTGGCTGGATAGCTCATAATCAAAACTACTTTGAGTTTGGAGCCTTTTCAAAAATGCGAAGAGCGGTTGCTTCCTAAGTAATATTTTTCAGCCAGACTACTATTCTTAATTCTGATACTGGTTTTTCAGAACCAGCGCAATATTATGATATTAACAATAAAGTTTGTTTGTCGATTCTTGAGAATGACATCGAGACTAATGGAGGACAATCTTGCAGAATCATTTAAGGTTGTCTTTGGCACATTCGACACTCAAAAAAGAGGTTATCTAACAATAAGTGATCTCAAAAGAATATTACTCCAGTATGATCGATACATCACCGATGAAGATGTCACACTTATCTTTAAAGTAGTAGACCAGGACTCCGATAACCGAATTGGATTCGGAGATTTCATTGATTTGATGAGATCTTTTGCTCGAGAACAGAAAATTGAAGATAAACTCTATAAAGACTTGAAGGTTTTGTTTGGAAAGTTAGACACTGATCATGACTCAAAGATTACTTTAGCAGAAATTCGAAAAAGTGTAATAAAAAGGAAAACCAAATTCAAACAAGATGTGTTAGCCGCTATCAAGGGAGTTAATAAAGAACAACGCGCATACTTTGAATTTGACCAACTGTTTACAATTATGAAAAATTATTACTTCAACGGAGAATAATAATATTTATAAAGCCTAAGCTAATGATAATGAATAAGAATTGTTTATGATATCTTTCTCCTCTGAAATAGTTGTACTGAAAGTAGGTATGTTATATAAAGCCTATAACCAAAGAAATTCTATATTAAAATGTTCAAAGCATTTTTTAAAAATTATTACATGTGTACTTTCAATAGAGACATTCCCAACTCATTTGAAATACATCTATCTGGTCGAGAAAATTCGTAACTGTCATCGGAAAACTCATTATTATTAATAACAACTTAGTCGTCAAGAGATATGAGTGAGGTAGAATTCGCTTAGAGGAAATAAATTTTCCTTACAATAAGTATTTAAGCATTTCGGAGAATTTTTCAGAATAATACTCTCGATCTTGAATATGCTCAAGTTCAATTATGTCCACATTTGAAGAGGGATTGGCAAGTAAAAGCTTGACTAGATAGGGTCAAGTTCTAGCCTTTTGGAAAATGAGCTGCAACTAAATATTATATTCAGCAACTATTTCATAATTTAAAAAATTTCAATCAACCTTCTTTGGACTCCAAAATAATTAATGCACCAAATCTTCCACATATTTTCAAAACATGTAACTCGCTTGTCATTACAAACGAGAGTTAGTAAAACTATAACAAAATCTTCATCCAAAAAAATTTTTTAATATTGGCATTTTGGTAAAGGATTTGAAAACTTGAATGGTTTCATATCGATACATTTTGAGGAAAAATGATGTTCTTTTTCATTGAGGAGCTTATTAATGGCTTTGGGGAGAGATATACTGTGAGTTTTGACTTGAAATTGTTGACACTCTTCGGGGTTTTGCTGTTAAAAGTTTCGAGAATGCTGCAATCAAATACAGGCATATGGTTATAATTAGGAGATTCATCAGTCTCATTCATATCTCTTCCATAATTTTCTTCAGCAATTGACTTTTTCAGTTTGCCTATACACACATTGGTATTCTCACAGATTTCATCGACCTTTTTATAATTAAATATTGAAGAAGCACTTTGTGTCTCTTCTGCATTATTATCATCATCATTTTCTGGCTGATCTTCAAAAATTCCAAGCTTCTTCTCAAGAAACCTAATTTTCTGACCAACTGGGCGTACATCCTCTTCCTCCGAAAGTGTTAACAACAGAGGCAGCAATTTTTCTAATTCACTGTCGTCGGCTTCTCCTTTAAATGGGCGAATCTTTAATGCATTAAATGGATGGTTACCAACGTGAATTTCAGAATCCTAAGTTCCATAAAAATCTGTTTATTGAATCACACATTTTATTGTTACATCAAGGAGAATTAAATCTTTGAAATTTTTTCTGATTATTGAGAGATCTTTAACAAATGCCCTTCCTGAAAAGAGGCAGTGGTCTCTGTGATAGATCTCCTTCACAAGGTCCTGCAGCTTTAAATACTCGATCATGGCGTGAGCATACTAATTTAGGATTGATTCTAAGGTGGGATGAGAGTTACGCTTACTTCTTTTTGACTGGATGTGTAGACAAATAGAGTAAATTTTTTAGCCACCTCTTGGATGAATTTATCAACTCCAGGCCGTTTTGCAACAGAATAAGGGACGGAATTTCCCATAAACAACACCTAAATATTATTTTGAGGCAAAAGCTTTGAGATGAGAATTACCGATACTTTATCGTGAGAGTAAGCTGGCACGGTCTGAGTTGCATGGAAAAGTGTCTCGTCCAAATCTAAAACCAGGATTTTCTGAGTCGCTTTGGGGGTTATTGCATTAGAGCTTTGAAGGATTTCTCTGAAAGGTGGAGGATAAGTTTGTGAATTTATGTAATATGGATACTTGGCAATAGACTCCTGTGAGGTTCCTTTAGTGCCAGAGCGGAATTTCACATTTAAAAGCTTTAACACAGATAGTTTCATGGCAAATTTAACGCCAGAGTGATTAGCTATTCTTTTCTTTTTTGCAAGGTAATGAATATAAGAGAAAGAAAAGTTAGTTTAAGTAAACAATTAATTGTTCGAGACCGCTGCTAAAATTTATTTTGGAAAGATTTTGATCTTGTATATATATTTTCTTTCGGTAAGTAGCTTCTGATTGAATCGACAAGTTTGAAATATTCTGAAAAACGTTATTTTAGAATAATTAGGAACACAAAGCTCAATTCTAGCACCAAAAATGTCAGCTCGATGTTTGAAAAGAGTTTTGATTTGAGAAATTTTTTTCTGAGTAGATGTTATTTAAGAGCAGAGAACCCCATCGTACAAGTATACCAAAATTTTCGTGAATATACTTCTTATCTAATCTAATTTGTTGTTGATTGTTATGGGGGAAAAGAAGAGAGAGCTTATTTTCAGGAGTCTATCGCGTTTGGGAGATTCTGTCCAAATAATTTGGATTGAGCGGATTTCCATGGAATTTCATTGTGAGTTCGATGAATAATTCTCTCTCCAGATTTGTAAAAAAGAATAAGTCTTTGGAATGTTAAGGAAAATCTTGGTCCCAACTATAAATTCAAAAAATGTATGAGTTGCTTCCAAGAAGATTTCAAAGAGAGAATTCTCCAAGAAAATTTAAGAATGAAAATTCTAAGAAAAAAGTGTTAGTTTTGGATTATTTTATTTTGAAAATTCTGGTCTGGAATATCCCGATCTTTGATCCAAAAGTGGTTCTGAAAGGTTCTTGACAAACTTTGTTACCCAAAAATTCACAGAATCACTGGCATTAGACTTCTCACTTGGACAATGAATTCTGCTTCACCATCCATATCGAGAGACAGAATGCCAAAAGATTTTTGCCGGCTTTGTGAACTACGCAATGAGTGAGTAAAACAAAAATCATTCTTGAATTCATAATTCTTGTAAGTGGCAATGATGTTTTAATTTTTATCATATGCGAAGTTCTGACTGTAAACTTATTGACCATCAATTTCCCAAAGCCCTCGGTGTTTTCTATCATTTTCTATCTTCAAAGTTTGAGTCGATGAAATCTTTTTCATCTAGAGAAACTCGTCTTTCACCTTTCCATGGAGTTGTCTATCCAAGCCAAATCTTTTTTTTTTTAGGCCCTCACACGATCCAAAAATACAAATGTCTCATTCTTTGAAGCAAGAGCACTATTTTTCTTGTGCATTTACGCGACATTTGGTCCTTGTGGTATAGATTATTATATACTGCAAAGAAATTGCATCAATGATAGAGAACAACAACTTATTAACGTTCTGAATGTGTCACAATACACCTATCAGCCAAGGACAATAACACTTGAATAAGCATTTCAAGAATTTAGGCTCTCGTGAGTAAAATGTATTTTGATACCTCTCGTATATCTTTAATTTTGTGAGCCGCGTTGCAGGTGGAGAAATCTCGGATTCCATGATTGTTCTAATTGTCAACACAAATTTCAATATGATTTCAATGTTCTAGAGATTGGAGAGAGTGAGCATTCTCCCACGTTGGCAATAAATTTAATTCAGGAATTTCGAAAGGATCCCAATGTCGGAACCATGTTTGACTAATGCATTTTTCGATTTGGGAGATTTAAATCAAACGAGAAGTAAAATTCTATATAGATTTGTCATATTATTGTTGAACTCAATTTTCCAAAGGGAGACTCTCAAATGTTTCTGATTTTGAACTAGGATGTGCTTCTCATCTTATAACATGTTATAATCCTAAAAATTAAGTAATTCTCATAAATCATAGACTCGTATAAACAATAATTTCATCCATTACATCTAAATTAAATAGAAGGGAATATTCAATACTAAGAGAATAAAATAATCACAAAAATAAAAAAAATGAGGTTAAGTGTCATTGAGGCCAGATTGAATTGGAGATCGATCGTAGTGTTATTATCAATAATTTCTTCATCCTCTTCAATAAGTAAGCGAGGAACTGGGTCAACACTCGCCCTTCCGAAGCTTCTACAAGCTTTGCTTCCCAAGACCGACCCTTTGACAGAATCTCGTTTGTCGAGACCTGGAATTCTTAGCACCTTCTGGTAAATGAGATTGCCAATGATCAGGATGATAAATCCAACTAGCTGCAATGGATAAAATTGGTCATGATTTACAGTCAAATTGTAAACCCAAATCAGCACAAGAGTTGTGATAGTCAAAACAGCTCGTGTGAGAGCTGAGGCAATCTTAGTGACCGACATTGCAAAAAAGTTTGTTAGCCCCAAGGATACCATCGCAATTATTACCCAAGACAAAAGACCACTGTGAGAGAAGATTCCTCTCACAGCACTAGCAATATCTTCAACTTTGCCATTCGCATTGCAAGCTTGAGCATTATTCACATCGCAAGGAATCTGATTGGCAATGGCAATTAGGACTGTGTTATAAATAAGACCAAACATTCCTTCGAAGCCAACAAGTTTAAGAGGATGAATGTGGTTTTTTCTGAGAATTTTCTCCTCAACGATGGCTTGGATGCCAGATCCAAACATGGACAAAAAGCAGCAAATCACTCCAGCAACAAGGTTTGGACTATCGTTTGAGTTTGTTGTGATGAAGGTGTTGACACCCACGATGGTCACTCCGAAAACAACCAAAGAAAGTCCAAAAATTTGAGATCTGGCAAGAATTCGTTTGAGAAATATCACTGTAAGTATGGCAATGATGACAGGAGACCCCCCACGAAGCATAACAAAAACAGACTGACTCATGAAATTCATAGCAACTAACTGAAGGCCCGTCCCTCCAATGTCGCAAAGAGCAGGCAGAGCTGCCTTCCACCAAACGCCAGTTGTCTTCAGATTTTGCTGAATAGCATCTTGCAATTCAAGTTCGTGATTTTTTCTGAAAGTTGGGCTGGCTGCCTGTGCGATATAGAATGCTGCTAAACAAGCAAATTCCGCTATGAACATCATATATGTCTGAACAAAAGGATGATAGAAAGGTCTTGGGTTAGACTCATCGACGACAAAGTCATCTTGTTCCTTGAAACTTATTGTATTTAATGTTCCGCAAACCAGCATACCCACAACAATAATCACATAGAAACCCTTAGAGGACCCACTTGTTTCCACCATTTGTCAGTTTTCGAAAATTTTCCGATTATTGGAGAATCTTTGCTCAAATCATTCTTTTAAAGAATCTGATCTTACTGATTGAACTGTTGAGATGTATATTGTGAATTCCAAAAAAATAAATAAATACTAATGGGTTTTCCTACCTCAAATAGACCAGTCTCGAAGAAACTAACTCTGTTTACATCACCAAGGACGGTGTATTAAGCAAAATTTCAGACGGAGTTTCATTCCTTTTCACAGTGTGACCAGCCAGATTTTTCCTTGAAAAAAGACTTTTTCTTTTTCGTATCGAAGAAATATTTGCCTTAAAATTTTAAATGGTATCAAGTGATTTTGAGCTTATTCTTTGAAGAAGAAATTTCAGAATTCTTCGAATTTACTTGAAATGACAATGAATATTTGTGCAACAGATAGAATACTGGCTTATTTTCAACTATGCGCAGAATTCTATGAAAATTCCTTCCACAGTTCTTAGGAAGCTTCTGACGCCGTGTCACTACCAAATAGGTACAAATGCAGATTACAAGAAAAGTACAACTTGAGATTGGGATCATACAATTTCAAAGCTTGATTTAATCAATATACACTACATTATCAAATTGAAATTTTGCACGAAGACCCGCCTCTTCGTTTCTAATTCCTTGAAGAGTCACATAATTGTGAGGAGTCATTTGAATATTTAATTCATGGTTCAGTTGCTCCGAATTCATCAGAGTAGAGGGAGTTGGCTCTTGTAAAATAACTCAAAAAAGTTAATAGAGATTTTCTAATTTTTCCTCAGATTCATTGAGCTCCCAAATGCTCAAAAGAATGGTTCATACGCCCTATGCATTTCTCAGCAACTAGAATTCGAGTATTTGTTACCGCAACAGTATCCTCTACAAAATGTTATAAAATGGTATGCACTTGGAGCAGAAAAAATTACTCTTTTCAACACAAAAGCCTCTCTGGAATTATCATTCCGCTTCACTATACTCGTAATCACAGCAACAAGATTTGCAAATAAATAATTCAAGAGCAAAATAAAATTGCTTAGTTTTTTTATTTCACACCGCTAGAGATGCAACAGCATACTTACACTTTTCGTATTCGCTTTCCAACCTTGAACTTACAAACAATTTTTGAAGCAAAAGCCTCGGATTCTTTTAGAGGAGTGGCTGACCATGTTTCAGAACAATATGGAATTAATCCGAAATTTATTGAGTTTTACATCAACAAAAAGAAAATGCTCAATGTTTTCAAGAGTGGTGGAGAAGATTATTGCTCAGTTGAAGAGGCCTACTCACAGGGGATAAACAATGGTTGGCGAGAAAACGGGGTTGCAGAAATAACTGCCACCTACGACAGATCAATCAACGATATGGCAGCTTGATATACTACTCGTACTAAAGAAGATCGATGCTAGTTGTATGATGAAGTTATTGTGGATTTAATGTATAATTATCGAACAATGCATCTCTTCAGTCTTATTCTATATTCCTTATTTTAACTCGTTATAAAGTTCTATTTCTGTCATTAGAAACTCGTTTTGAAAGGAATGCTTTGAAATAACACGTACCTCTCTGTTGTACGAAATTATGCAGTAGAAGTCCTTTTCTTTTATCTATAACTGATTGATGTTAATCTTTATCTCTAAATAAACAAAATCTCTCTTTTTCTCAAAATCCGCCCATGATTTCATGAGATCTTCATGAAAAGAATGTACAAAATATTTTACATACACTTCATTCATCTTCGTTTTGACTGAAGCAAACTTCAAAGGCATCAAGATTTTTTAAATTTACGAGAACTATGCTATGGGATTTTGAGAATATAGGTACACTGATGAGTCGACAAATTTTATGTTCTTTTTCGTCCACAATCAGTTTTGTACCAAAACTCTCCTGATTCCCTGTAAAATAGATATGTGGTAGCTCACTGAGTACGAACGGATCATCTTCACTGTAGCTGTAACATCTGAGGGTAATTGTTATGATTTAACTTTTAATCGATAATAATACTTCAATGCATCAGTGGCTGTTGGAGCAATATGCCTCCAAAGGACGTTAGAATTCATGACTTCAATCACGTCAGAACTTATCTTGGAATATTGCATAATGTCCGAAACATTTTCCCCTAACAACAAAATTCCATAGTTTTTAGGATTTTGGGTTTGAGGGATATCACCTGCTGTCCCCAAGATGGTCACTCCATCTAATTCGAATTCATAAGGATTGCTGACCGCATTTAGATTCCCTGACTGATAAGCATTCGGAAAATAGCTCTGATTCAAAGGCTGCTGAGGCAAACGAGCATCTGAGGGGTCTTGGCTCCCAGGCATAATGTCAACAGGTAATTGCTGAGCGATTTCAAGAAGAAGCGAATCTAAGCATTTCAGGGCTTTTCCCAATTCTTGCTGTAGTTGGGTAAACATCTCTTGCATTTTAAATGCTCCCTGGAGTACCATTAGTAGGTCCTGCTGTTCTGCAATTAAATTGCCTGCGAATATCATTCTCGAAACCCTTGCCCCCAACTAATTACGTGGGTTACTAAGGATGTCAAATTCAAATTTTCTGATTTACCTTCTCAAGAGGGGAAGATGCAATTCCACCAGCCAGAAATGATTTTAATAGTTGAAATGCAGACTGCGATCCTTCAGGCTTCAGATTGAGGCCGGAAATTAAACCAATAAATCTGTCGTCTGGAGAGGTACTGATTACATACTTTTCAATGGACTGCAAATTTCTAATGGTACTAAACTCCGTAAATTGAAGTAATTTAGCCTGCTTAATGAACCAATCATATGGTTCTTTGTTCATTTGGGGGAGAAAGTCGTCTAAAACAATTTCTTCAACCAATATATTCCCTTTTTCGTCAGTGAAGCCGAGTATTCCAACTACCATTCCTGTTATTAAATTTTCTGGAGTGACGAACTTTTCATTTGCAGAAAGTTCGCTGCTTCTGAAGATGCTTCTTTCATTAAATACCAGCTTTGCTCTGGCTTTAGAATCCTCGATGTAAATGGCATCACTCTCAGGGGCAAAGCTTTTGAATTTATTCGGCCCCATTGTACTTTCAACATTCAATTTAGTCAGGACTGATGGTTTAAATTGCATTTCTTTCAAAATCGTTCCAATGACAGCAACTTTAGTATTGTTTTTTAGATCGATAAGCTCTATAGGTTTGTTGCTTCCAGATTTGAGTCTTTTACGAATACTTTCTTGTAATTTGGCTAGTCTTGAAAAATAAAGGCTCGAATTTTGAAGACTCCCTTTTGTGCTGTGTTTTAGCTTAAATCGATCACTTTTATTGACATATTCAAAAGTTGGTCTGACTAGTTTAGTCTCAAGCATCATTTCTGAGCGCATATAGTAGTCATTAATAAAGGCTAACGCTTGTGGAGAGATACAATTATCATTCGCAGTAGCTTCTATGTCCATTTGCAAGATATAAAATTATTCTACTATATGTTTGAAATTAGCGCTGTTTATGTATGAGCTTCTTCTATTAACTTAGATAAAATTCGTACTATCAAAAATCTTTCGATAACAGGACGAGAAACAATAATGGATCGCTGGGCATTCCTTTCTGAAAATAGATAAAAAATTCTGGCATCATGAAACTGAAAGTCAAAATATTATAAATATTTTTCAAGATAAATTAATGAATATTTGAGCAGAAGACCTAAAATACAGTCTCAAAAGACCCTGAAAAAGCTCTTTGTTAATTTCTATAAGAGGCGAGAAGTTATTTTTCCTTTACTCGATTAAGCAGAACACCGAGTGTATAACTACTGAAAAAAACAACATTGGACTCAAAATTTTGGATATAAGGCTATCTTGGTGCTATTTGCTATTAAAAATCGCTTCAGATTTTTCTCATACTAGGCAATATTGATGTGAATGGCTGATGGTTATTGAAATATTTTGGGATAAGATGGAAATAATTTAACAGCTTGGAATGCTTATGTCAGTTGTTATACTCTCAATTGGAGTCGGAGAAGAATGAAATATATACATTTGAATCAAGAAGATCAATTTTACAAGAAGATCAAGTGTTTATTTTCAAAAAATATCCATGAAGCGTACTAATCGCGAGACTAAGATTTCAACTTCAAAAGTTAAATATATCCAATTTGAATAATTAGAAAATCATTTCACTATTTCTGTTGGAATCACATTACTCTGAATTATTTCAAGATGGCTCTCGCTTTCGAATTTAGAAACCTTGTTTTGGCTTTGAGGTTCATGTTCAAGAAACCGCAGATTTCCGAATTCGATAGAAAGTTCATTAGGCATAGGTTTCCCTCTTGGCTTCAGAATGCCATCGCATTCAGATCTCTCGTGGAAAAAGTTATTTAGTTCTTGGCTATGCTTTTCGTCCTCTTTACGTTTGCTCTTTATGGGTTCATCAGGAATAGGCTCAGTTTGCATTAAATCATCATTTGTTGGGAGACGATATCCATTATTCTTTACAAGGACTTTTTCACCTCCAGCAGAGCCGTCATTCTGGCTCACTGGCAACAAATTCTGAGGTTTTTCCTCCGAACGATTCTCTTCAAGATTTTCATTCACATTTCCTTCTGCTTCAGTTTGTAACTTTGGAGAATCTTCTTTCTTGGGCATATCACCTTCAGTAGTCACCAGAGTTTGCTCTTCTTTTTCTTTTATCAGTGGAATTTGATGATTTACACGAACAGGTTGCATGATATGATTTGCTGCGTGAATCTTCTTGGGTGTACCTTCTGCGCTTTCTGGCAAATCATCTGCAATAGAGAATCTCGAAATCTTAACGGTATGTGACCTTCTATCTCGTTTTCTCACTAGAATCGGGCTATCAGCCTGAATGGATTTCTGAGAAATTCCAGGGCTGCTGGGTTCCATGAACGTCTTCTTCGATTCAGCCATGATTTTACTTGCTGAAAAGCTGAAAATTGGAGGTCTCTCCTCATTTATGACCATATTATCTGCATCTTGCAGAAATTTGTGCTTAAGAAGCTTCGTCACATTTGCTCTTTCTTTTGGATTCACTCTAATGAATTATTAGCTTATTATTTTTCATGTGAGACTAACTTTAAGCAGAGCTTCAAGAAATCTTGAAGGTCAGTTGAGAGATTTGGCGGTAGAGGAGGCGGAGTTTTTGACTTTGCAATTTGGAACATTGTTGCCATCTAAATCCAAAGATTAAATCAGGAATCATTATTTGAGGATGCTACTTGATTGGTTCCCGACCAAGGAGGCCTTCCTGTTGCCATTTCAATGACCATGCAACCCACACTCCAAATGTCTGCAAATCGTCCAAGACCTTTTTGCATAACGACTTCTGGTGCCATCCAATTCACGGTTCCTAGACACAAATCATAAATTTCAAAAAGCATTTAATTTTTGAGCACCTTTCAGTGAGTTCACCATGTCTGCTTCAATGAGTGTTTTTATCTTCTTTGCACTTCCGAAATCAGCGAGCTTGCAGACACCTGCATTATCTACGAGGACATTGGCACCCTTAATGTCTAGAATAATAATCAATATTATATCCGACAAGATGCTTCTCAAGTTTACCCCTATGGATGATATTTCTTGCATGCAAATATTCTAGTCCTTCCAAAATTTGTTTGACATATTTCTTGATGATATTTTCATTAAATGGACCGTATTTTTTCACAACACTTGCAATTGTACCACCTTTTTTCCCAATCAACAATCATTTTGATGAATATTTTTATCAAAGGTCGGGATTACCTGAAACGTATTCAAGAAAGATATTGAACGTCTTTGAATTTCTCGTTGTTCCAATATATCGCACAATATTTTTATGAGAAAATTCACTCAGCAAATCGAGTTCGACTTCCAACGCTTGTATCCTCTAAACATATATAAGTTTTAGGAATATTGATCACATGATAATTGTTACATCTTGGATAACTTGAGTGTCTAGACCAGCTAAATGAACCTGTTTAACTGCCATTAACTCGCCACTACTCCGGTTCAATCCAAGAACAACCTGCCCAAAAGAGCCATGACCCAACACTTCAGCTTTATTCCAGCTTAAAGAAAAGATTTATGAAAAATTCTAACTGGTTTACGATACATTATTTTTCGATTCTTTGCTTTGCGCTCTCGAGCTGATTCCTTGGCCTTCGATTGCCAGATATGATAATCAGGGAATTTGCAGGCGATTTCTTTGATATCTTCTGGCGAAAAATAACCATCACGGTTATCAAGAACAATCGTATTGTCTTCAACCTCCTAGAAATAGCAACTTCAAGTTTCCATGACGAGGAATTCATATACATTATTCTGCTGATTTGGCGTGAGAGTAGATTGCTTCTTGACCCTTATGCAAGGGTTGCATTTGTTTCCCATGCTCTTAAACTTGTGCCAAATTTAATTATTTTTGCTGATTTAATGAGGTGAAAAGTTTAATTTACTGTCGAAAAATGTAGAAATCTTTGATTTATCAGTTTTATTCGGGTTTTTTCAATTATTTAAATATTCCGATTTCTTCTAATCTCATAAATGCTTGAACAGTAACATGATATTTTCGCTAATTTTTTTCTTGCATTACAGAATATGTGCGATGACTTCGCTCTGATTTGGTCACTCGAATTAATGTGAACCCATTTTTAGTTGAGCTAGCACCTTCAAGTCTAAACGAGATAATTGTCTGTACTTCAACCTTCTACTATTTCGCTTTTCCCTTCTAACTCTACCGTTGTCGTTCAATTTCCTGCAAATGTCGACTCAGAGATTTTTGAGCTGTATGTCTGTCTTGAAGGAAATGTTGATTAATTAACTTTGAAAAAGACTTCTTCTTTTCAGTAACTCAGATTTTTATTTCCATAGGTATAAAACGCCAAACAAACTTTTTTTTGAATCAGTTTTTCTTACTAAAAAGCTCTTACACGTTGTTGTATTTTGAGGCGAAACACATCAACATCATCCCTTCATCAACCACATTGAGATGGCGGAATTCGTCAGCTATTCAAATCTGCCTTCTTTTTTCCCTTCTCACAGCTTTATTCATAACGGCCTCTGGATTACATTCAAGTCGCTGATCCCTGCAGCCCATGTCTTGAGATCGAGTCTAAGTACCAACTTGGTGTTGGAATTATTGCTGCATGCAAAAAATAGTTATAAAAACTATATAGGTGCATTGATATTTAAAAAAATTAAAGCAGGGTTATTGACTTAAATTAAATCTATCAAGAGTTGAACAATGAGATACTCGTGCTTTTTAGAACTTTTTATAAATTGTTGTAAAGTACAGAGAGAGCACACTAAACTAGCGAAAATAATTTCAATAGTTTTGTCAGCTATAGTTATTGTTGTGCTTTTTAGAATAGCAGCAATTATCTGGTAATTTGAGATCTCACTCATCAATTATTAAGATAATCAATCAAATATTAAATTCTAATCACACTTTGCTTAGATCTACCTTCCGGGTTACAATTATTAGTATTACCGATATTTATTTTTTGGTATTTCGTTGGCAAGCAGTTTTCCTTGTTTTTTCTCAAACAAGGCTGAATCCAAACATCCTGACAAGTACTTCTCCGTTTTTTGGCTGCTTGGGTCTTTTGGTGGGATGAGGTTACATTAGTTAGATCAAGTAAATTGTGGGGCTTGATTTTTGCGTTTGTCAAGTGCTGACTCGGATTCTGAAGGTTCGATATAAGAGAGCTTGATTTTAACAGATATGGCTTTCTCTTCATGTCTGAGGTTTCGATGTTTTGGAAACCGTGTTCTCTGTTATTCAATTCTTCTTCGATGCTTGTGTTCGAACATTTTTGCAGTAGTTCTCCAGAAGCAGTTTCATCATCAAGCTTTTCACTAAATGTTCGAGCATTTCTTATCATTGTCATAATGTCACCCCTCCTTGAATTCTCAAGAATATCAGATTTAGAGCTTGGAAATTCGATTGAAAACTTCGAGTATAAAGACGGCAGATGGGACTTAGGGCTCTGGCTAGCAGTAGTGAGGCCGTTTTCTGATGTCGCATCCAAGTCTGGGTTTTGCTTGTGAAGAGAATCTTCATTAGAAACAGAAGGAATACTAGGCCATTTGCTAACTTGATGACAATAATGTTCTTCCGACGAATCCAAATGTACAACGTCTTTATCAAGAAAATCAATTATTAACTTGAGCGGCTTATCGCTCTTTGGATTGTTGCTGTTGTTTTGGAGCAGCTTGCTTACGATCTCACTCTCTCTTTGATAGTCAGCATTCATTTGAGAGAAGCAATTTTCGCGACTCTTTTTAGAGAAATCTATGGATTTTGCTCCTCTGTATGGCTTTCCTTCTCGTAAATTATCAGTTTGCCATAAGTTCTTCTCAAAGTAAGTGCTCGCCCAAAGTTCTTGGCAAAACATAGAACCGTTATGCTTTCGCCCTCCTGAGCAGTGGGCTGCCAATGGAGTTAAATGACTTAGAACGAGTTCGCAATTGGTTGGACTTCCAAGCCCTCTAGACGATCTCATCGGAAATTTTTGCATTCTTTCGTAATAATATCTGTGTTTTTTCAAACAAGGACTCACTAAATTAGCAATTGAGTTATGAGGCTCTAAGGTGGGTCTGGAAGCGTCCTGACTTGCGCGCTGCCACTTCATTCTATCTTTGCTAAGAGAAAAGCTCATAACGTCTTCTGTACTTATACGTTTATTTTATAAATACATCCGTTGGAATTTTTTAAAAAATTTGTCGTACATTTATGAAATCCAAGGCGAAAAGCTGTTACTTGAGAAGAAGTAGGGATTAAAGCTGATGAGCTCAGAAAAAATAATATCATTGAAATCCTAGTTACTCAGATTTACAAAGAAAGATTATGAATAGTAAATGAATTTTGTTAATAGATTTATGTTCTACTGGCACGGAGATGGCAAAGTCAAATTTTTTTTTCATAAAAAGCAAAAATTTAGATTGAGTTTTTAGCTCTGATCATTTCAATGCTGACTTCATCTGAAGTCGCAGGCCTTGTTTTTTGAAACCAGGCACTTTCTCTAATTTGTTGAATCGAAGGTCTTTTAGACGGATCTGGATTGAGCATGGATTCTAAAAGAGCTTTCAGATCATTGCCAATACAATCAGGCTTCAACCATTTCTTTCTCATCCAGCCTGAGGTGACCCTCCAATAAGCAGCCCATTGACCTTTGAGGATCATCGAATATGTCTCATCAGTTTGCTTTGTGTTTTTAAAGGGGTTGAATCCTGTGATAAAGATGAGCAGCAACTTACCAAGAGCAAAAATATCCATAGGAACTCCTTTGTACCCGGCCCCCTTATGAAACTCTGGGGGGCAGATTCCTGGAGTAGTGATACATGACTCATCTTTAAATAACCTTTCTCCGTGCTGGTCTTTGTACTTGACGCTGTGTCCAAAATCTGCAAGGACTAAATCATAGTTCTGATTGACTATGACATTTTCTATTTTCAGGTCTCTATGACAGTATCCTTGTTCATGAAGGTGTTCCAGAGCATCTAGCAGCTGACCAAAGTAGTAACGCGCCACATTTTCACTGAGCTTGCGTTTTTTTACATAATCAAGCAAATCTCCATTTGCGTGGTACTTCAAAACAAGTATATTATAATATCCCTGGGTTGGCCGATGTTTTTTGTTTTCAGAACTTTTCTGAATGGGATTGTTGAAGAAAAATCTTGCGTTCTTGATTATTTCAATGCATTTGAGTAAATTTTTGTGAGAGTTCAGTTGAAAAATATTGCTTTCGTTCTCAAAAGATTTGAGACGGTCAGTCGCTGGAATTGCTTTAAGTACAACAAGATTTGAGGGATCGGATGTAGTATCAAAGATTGAACGAGCAAGATAAACAGGATAGAGATGATTTTGTCCAAGTTCTGCCAAAAGTACATATTGATCGACAATTCCAAGAGGGTGGTGAGAGTTGTGTTCGTCTTGAAAACAGTTTGAGTTGAAAGGTGGAATATCTTGACTGTCCGGAATGGGAATTGTAGTAGTGTTCATGCTATAAGGTGCGATGGTATTGAGGAAACTTTTTGGGGTAGGATATGTCACCATCTGCGGAAGCATACTTTGATGAATGATGTTCGGCAATACTGGAGAAATTGATGTGGCAAAGAGGTAGTTAATATTAAGAATGGTTGAACCTTCCATTAATTATAAATAGAGAACGTTGTTAAGGAATGACTTCAAAGAAATAAATATGTTTATAGAGATTGAAAATTAGGCGCTGTTTAAATAGGTGCATCCAATTTAGTAGCGCTGAAAATAAATTTGACAGTTCGATATACGGGAGAAAATTTTTCATTATTCACAGAAGAAATTTTAAGATAAAAATCCAATTGTTAGATCTCCAGAAAAGCCAGCTCAAATTCTCAGCACTAAATTTATTAATGTAGTTTACTGCTGTAAAATAGAATTTAATCACTGTCAAAAAAGTTTTAAATATGTACTGCTAAATAATTGCAGCAAATGATTTACTTGAAAGAATTTGCGTTGATGACAAGTATAAACTCATCCAAGGAACAGAGCACACTCTTTTTTGAATGGTTAGAGAGAGGCAGAGAACGCAATCTTTCAAATTATGAGTCCTCCCTACTCCATGATTAACCTTAAGAAAAAAAGTTATTTTCTCATGGAACCTTTTTCTATTTAGCCTCAAAATTTCTTAAAAAGTTCCAGTGTTTAATTCAATTCTCGAGAATTGCAATTTGAATGCGTCATGAGAAAAGTTAAATAAAGTCTTTTGGCATCTTTTTAAACCTGCCTCCAGTTCTAAAGTCACTCTATAAGCAGAGTCGTATCATAGGTTATGTACATTAACCTGAAATTTTCGGTCCACAAAGGTTTCTCTTTATTTAAATACTGAAAGAGAGGTAGCTTAAAGCTATTCATAGAGTATATAAAAGAAAATGCAACTGGGCTTTAAATGAGAAGGGGAAATTCTTTACGATTCGGACCGACAGTGGCTTCAATTTACTCAAGAAATTTTAGCATAAAAGATTATGACAACGAGCTAAAAGCTTTGCTCAAAGGTGGGAAATCCTGAAAATTGGAGAAAAGCCAGGCCCATCTTTAAGGATATTTCTTTCCGACTTTCCTGTCTCTCACGAAGAATCTGTATTTGTTGAGACAATTTTTTGAACGCACCTCTAACAAACGACATTAAACTTTCATTTTTCTCAAGATTTAAGGTGGCGTAACCCCATAACGAAGCTAACGTGTGTTTTGATTTCTGAATCTCTTCGGAATTCTTTAGAGAAACACCCCTTTGAAAATCGATCGAGGTTAATTTACCATTAAGACAAATCAATTCCTTTACTCTGAAAGTGTTGCAAGATCGAGTTGCTTCTAACAAAGCCAAAGCTTCCCTAAATGAAGTTCTATCTTTTTCATTCAGAACTCTGTTATAACAATATTCTT
>ENA-UOTZ01000925-UOTZ01000925.1-compost-metagenome-genome-assembly--contig:-NODE-925-length-22882-cov-10.621412_pt1 | contig 22882 bp, 10 predicted proteins | sample MGYA00238144_ERZ746983 | MGnify/ENA primary metagenome ERZ746983 (study PRJEB28759, sample SAMN06268863) | compost metagenome | isolation source: single cell | place: USA: California, Emeryville, Joint... | reverse complement strand
ACTCGTTTGTAAATGTGATTGTATTGTAAGAAAATTCATTTCTTACTAATAATATTATGTGTACTAAATCTCTAGCTGCAATTTGTCGAAAGAAGATGAAAATGTCTAAAGAAAATTTGCACATTCTATTTTCGAATCAATTTATTATTTAAAGACATCGCCATTTTTTTCGCTTCATCTTTCTTTTGCTGGATTCTATCTTCGAATTCGCATCTTGTTATGATGTGAGCTTATTTCATTCAATATAGTCGTTCATTAATATTTTCCTTAAACATTGGCTCTGAACTTACCTAAGAAACGTGACTAAGCAAGCTTCATGGATATCCAAATTTCGGAAGATAAGACCTAGGAAAAGATAGGCGCAGTTTGCTTGCACAAATTGGTAAGAATTGATTTATTTAGTCTTCATCCAACCTCGCCCTCTATAAAGAGAATGTTTAATTGGGCTTTCCTCGATTCGGAATTTTTCGATACTTATTTTGCTTTCAGAAAGGAATATTGATCAGTTTATTCAACAACATAGCAAATTGAATATTTAGGATTATGAGGAGAAGGAATGCAAGATGAAAATTAATTTCAGTAACAAAAAGGAAGTAGAGTAATTGGGAAGTCAAAGCAAATGAACCTGAACTTTTATATTGGCTAAAAAAGTCGATCATTTCATACACTATTTCATCTTTTATAAGGCTTGAATTTTAAAAAATGAAGACTTAATGTGATACTTTATTCACCCACTGCGATCTATTGTAATTTTCAAGTAGTTCTAGCTCATTAGTACTTATTCTTTTATTTCTGCTCCAACATTTTTTTCCCATATGTAGGGTTGACAATTAATATTCATAATTATCAAAAATACTCAATAGAGCTAATTAAAGATTTTCCTCTCGGCCAAAGTACAGAGCAAAAAAGATTTCTTCCAAATGTTGTGTATTGATAAACTAACCCTGATGACTCTCATGAAAAAACCGTAATTAGCGTTAAATATAGAGAGCACAGAACTTTGATTATCAATTTAGTAGATTAAGCTCCTTTTCTTTAACATCCACTCAGCAGCTGGAAAATGAACCAGCAGCTAGAAAGTGAATCAGTGGCTGAGTTTCTCCTTTCTTCTCCCTACCACAATACAGAGTAATTCACAAATTTGTGCTACCACTAATACTGAGAATTATATATCTTGGTCACCCTTTTTTTTGTTTTCTTACGAAAGAGAAGCCAAACTTTCTCAACGAGAGGCCCATAATACATTTCGTTGAGCTTCTTAATCCTCCCTATCACAATCTCCACCAAACCACCGAAATGAAAAATTTCATAAGAAATGCTTCTTCTTCTCAAATAGTTATTAACCGAAATTTTCTAAGCACTTCAACGTCGTTCCGACAGACTTACTATAAGCTGCCGGAAGTTTTCCAAACCGGAAAGAGGCCATACACTCAATTTAAAATTTTTTATCTATTTTAAATAATTTTCTGTTCATAACGGCCTACCTGAATGTGAACTAAGACCAGTCCAGAGTTCAAGAAGCAAAAGAAAATTCTTTAAAACTCAATTTTCAAAAATTGCAGCTATCTTCATAGCTGCGCAGTATTTTCACCATAAGCAACTCTGCCTGCAATCCTCCTGACTTCAGGTGGATTCTGAGCTTTTTCTTCGTAATTGCCTCAAATATCAGCATTTCTTACACTATAAAAACCGTATCACTCATCAACCAAAGCAAAAGAAGCTTCCTAGCAGCTTAGTGGCTCTGTTCTCAATTTATTGCTTGGTTGGCATGCTATTATAATCAAATTTTTTTGCAGAATTGACCGCAAAAAGATTGCATCAGATATAAATAAATTACACATTTCAAAATTACAGGTTTCCAGATTATACTCTAAGACCATACATATATAATACCCGGAACTTTGGAACATATAAATCCACGGAATGAGTGCGAAAGGAGCGTCTAGAATGAAACTTGAAAAAGATTCAAGGAAGTTCATTGAGAATGTGTATCGCGCTTTCGGCGGAGACAGCCGAAAAGTGCGAGCTTTCAACGATATCGTATTGAAATATCACCACGGAAACGTCAAGCTTCTGGAGTTTCAAAAGAAGCTCATCGACATGCTCAAGGACCATTCTGACATAATTGATCAGTTTAACCGGCTCGTACCCGACGAGTTCAGAGTCCCAGTCCAAGATTCAGAAAAAAACCTCCAAGAGGCCCTGACGAAAGGTATGGCCAAACTGAAGAACAGGCCCAAGGATCTGGATGCCTTGATCAAAATATTACAAGAAGTCAAGGGCGGAAACAGAGAAATCAGCGAAGACGCCTTAGCGAAGTTGGATTCAATTTTCAAGGACGAACCAGAGCTGCGAGACGCGATCAAATCCTACTGGATTTCTGAGCAGCCTAAGGAGAGGGAGGCTGACCTTCAACCTGAGCCCTCATATACTAAAGAAACAAACTACCAGGCCGACTTAGATGATTATAAAACACCAGCAGCCGCCTATCGAGCTCGCACTACTAGAGGACGCGGGGTACCCACCGCGAGGGAGCTTCCAGCTCGAAAAGAAGAGAAACCTGCACCAGACACTAACGGACAGGTGGTGGTGACTACAATTTCGTTGCCAACTGCGATAAAGAACGAGCAATTGCTCTTCCAAGTACTCCAGGAACAGTTAACGCCCAGCCAGTACGACGAGCTTGCAAAATGCATTGCTCTGTTCATCGAGATGATAATCTCGACAAATGAGCTGTTTGATCTGACGAAGAGCTTATTCAAAGATGAGAAATATTTTGCATTCTTCCAGGAGGTGATCACGTCGAGAGAAGCGGCTCGTAGAAAGGCAACCGTGCTGTTTAAGCCTTCTACAGAATTTGATTTTTCAAGTAATAGCAATTATCCCCGCTCATGAGGAATTAATTTGAATTAGCCATTGTCAGGACTGCGAGTTACACGAGAGCATCGGAGTACTACCCTCTGGTCAAAGTCCCCAAGTCAAAGAATCCGATCATAAACCAAGAAATCAACCACGTTTGGCTCAGTGTTCCGCACGGAAGTGAGCAAGGGTACTTCACTTTGATGAGAAGGACCACGTTCGAAGAAGCTTTATTCAAGGTAAATAACATATGCAAGTGCTTAGTTTTTTAAATTAATGACCGATAGTGTGAGGAAGAGCGATATGAATACGATCATAAAATCCAAATACTCAGATTTGGCGTCAAATGGCTCGAGGAGATAATGCAGCCAGAGACTCCACAAGAGAAAATCGACTATCTTGTGGAAAGAGTCATTAAATTGAAGGTAGATAAACTTTTTCCATCTCATTTCATACATATATCATCGAAAAGATCGTTCAAAAGCTGTATGATGACAACCCTGAGGTCGTCGAGTTGCTGAGAAAAAACACCAAAACCGCAGGCAAAGTTATTTTAGATAGGTTAAAGGCAAGACTCGCGGAGGTCACTCACTTAAAACTGAACGTCCAGAAGCCAGTCTGGGCTGATATAGCCGAGAAAAACTTCCATCGGTCACTTGACCACCGCTCTTTCTCAATTAAACAACATGAGAAGAAGCTAACCAACCCAAAGAGTAATCGCCATCTCAGTCATGGGCTTTAAGTTGCTTCTTTAGGTTTCGTTGAGGATGCAGAAAAAAGATACAGGAACCTCCAAAAACCGATACCAGACACTGTAAGTTTCATCCGAATAAAAACAAGTTATTAATTTCAATAGGATGTGACCAGATATTGGCAACTGCTGAACACTTTTGAAGGTATTTCAACCGATGCTGCTTGTCATCAACCAATTCTGAAAACTGATGAATTTGAAATCGCTCAGTAATTCATTTATTCCGGATCAGTTTTCGTTAATGAGACCCTCTAGAAAATCGCAAGGCTCGTTGAGAAAGAAATGCCCGATCTATCGCATGGGCTTTTATAACGAGCAAATTCGCAAGGATATCGCAGAGATTCTTTGGCTTTCAGTGTTGAATTTCCATTCGAACAACAACGAGAAGGAGAAGATAAAGAGGACATACAGAATATTACTGGTTGAGATCCTCGGTTTTGATTATTCTCGTGAATCAGACCTCTACGAGCACGTAATTCCTGAAGAGAAACTCCTTTCTGTCGCGTCCCGAATCGAGTCGACGATTTATGACAAAAGCTTCAGCTTTTACCGTCACACCGAACCGCAAAATGGTAAATTCATTAATTTTCCAGGTTTTTCAAAGGATTTTCTTGCTAGAAACTGCAAAAGAGGTCCCCAAAGAGACCATCTATAGCGTGATAGAGGAGATAATAAACGAAAAAAGCGAGAGCTCTGAGCACGATGGTGAAACTCATGAGGAAAAGCCTAAAAACGTCCGAGAATCGAAGTTGAAAACTCCTGCAGCCGATAAAAAAGACGATGCGTCTTCGGTGAGGTCCAAAAAAGGGGATTCTGGCTCCGATAGTAGCGGATCAGACTCCGAGGAGGAAGACGCGAAGCCAATGGAATACTTAGAAACGACCAATAATACAATATTTTTGCCTGTGAAGACGCCAGAAGCAAAGTTATTATACGGGACGAAGCATTTTTTAAATGTCTATCGACTATTTTTCACGCTTTATGAGCGGTTCCTGAGAGCCCGGGAAATCGCTAACACCTTCGAAACAAACCCTAAGACCGAGCAGCTCAGCAAAGAGGTATATTCTTGACATATTACATCTCTTTTATATTGAATATTTCAAAGGAAAAATCCAAACTTGCAGATGAGAGATACGATACGTTCAAATGGATCCTTGTCCATCTTATCCGTGCGAATATCGAGAGTATTAAGTACGAAGACCTGCTCAGAAGTATATTCGGCAAGGAGGCTTTCGCGCTGGTTTATGTCGATAAGATCGTGAACTCGGTATTTGATGAATCTTGCTGAGTTATTGATCCAATTTAATGGAAATAGACAATCAAATCTCTGCAAAATCTTGCAAATGATGACTTATCATCGAAGTTCATCCACTTATATTTCCATTCAATTGGTAAGAAGCATGAAAAAACCAACCCGAAAGATAAAAAACTTATGGACATTGAAATACCAACGACGGGAGTTACTTGGCAAGAGGAGCTTTATGTTTCGAAAATGAACCAATTAGCTTTGTAATATATAATGCCATTGAGATATCATCCCTGAAACCTCACGTTTTTCACCAGCAACAATCTAAAGAACCTTTCAGATGCGAATTTTTTCAGATTCCTTTGGATTGATGGAATTCTCAACATAAATCTCTACGAGGTGCCTTATAAGGGCTGGAATGAGGAGGGACTTGAATCCACGGCTGAATACTTGCAGGTAAAAATTTGCTTTTATTTGAGATTATAACGTTCGATAGAATTATGCTTCACACACACCCTTCCCACAAAACCTAAGCAATTCGAAAATCTTTTTGAAAAGGAACAAGACAAAGGTGGAGAGAGCTATGAAAAATGACCCTAATCAGAAGACCATTCAGATCTATAGAATAGAATACAAGGTAATAAGTCTCTTGGGCCATTGGTTCTTAACTACTTTGTTGCAGACTCCTACGAATTCGTTTAAGCTTATCACTGACAGCTACACGCAAGAAGATGTTATATTGAGGACTCCGAGGGCAGTAATCCATCACTATAATTGCTTATTGGTCCTAATTCCCGCTATTTCATTGTTAACAGAAGAAAGGCAAAACTGAAAGCGATGTATTTGAGATGGAGTATACCAGTATAAAGAAATACAAGAAAATCGTTTAGATTTTCAAGCAATTGTTTTCCAACGCGTAATTAGGAGATTTTCGGAAAAGAATTGCAGCTGAGATCGTCTGAAGGAGGATACATGTTAGGCCAGTAATTTTCAAGAACCATGAGAAGATGATTAAAGTTTAATTGTGCACATTTAAATTTGTCCATGTCTAATTGTAACGCCTCCATTTGAATACGTCACGTTTTTATGGACCTCTTATCCGAATGAAAAACTCAGCCGCCCAATTAGGATGTAGGTGGATGAAATAAATAAAGAAATAGACATATAAGATTCAATCTGAAGCTTTGTCTGTGTGATAATCAAGGGACAAAGAATATAAATGATAGTTTGGCTCTACATTTCGCAAGAATGGGAAAATATTTCGAGCACAGCATTATTAGCACTGATACATCGCTAGGTGAAACTGAATGTCGCTTTCAAGGCAATATATTTGTAGTAGGTGGATGAGAATGAGAATAGAGTGGTTATTTTCACAGTAGATTCTTCTAGTAGGGTACAGTGAATTATTGCCTTTGTTTGAGAGAAATACTATTTAAATCTGCTGTTAACTCAATTATTAGAAAGCTATGAAGAAGGGATTACTTTGATTTGGTATTTTCAAAAGTAAATTTTAATCAGACTTAATACATGATAGTAGTTTAAACATATTTCAATTAAGCAGGTTGAATTAAATGATTTTATAATTATTAAAACAATTTGAATTTAGTTTTGGGATATCGGTGTACATGTATAGGTAGGAACGAAAACCCCTTTATTAAATCTCTCAATTCTTTCAAATTTATAAAAAGCGGTTAATTTAAAATTGAAATGAAATTGTATTGAGTAAAAAATTGGTTTTGAAGTTATCTCTTATGTATTTTGTGTATCATCGTCTATCTCTAACAAGAGAATAACAAAAGAAGAGGTAATGGTTTTGCTAAGGTCTCTTTTTGGAAAGGTGAAAGCGTTCCTGAACAATAATTGGACAATGATAATAAAATTTCCAGTAATGTGAAATATTGATCTTAGGTTAGTTTGAAAAATTTATTGGACTTCTTAATGCAAGACAAAGAGAAAACAAAATTAAACACTCTTCGCTGTTAATTCGACGAGACAGCCATTGATATCCAAAAAGTTCAACTATCTGGCGCCGAAACTAAGCAACTAAATCCAAAAGGACAATGAAGAAACCTACTTTTTTCGAGATTTCTGATCTTTTAACATGATGGAAGTCCCAGAGAAGAAGCTGTTCCAAATTGGAGCAGTTTTTTAATTATTTCGAAATTAATTTCGGTCATAATTGCGTTTCCTTAAAATAAATTGTTTTGAACAAGTGCTGCCCACAGATTTCTCCAGTTCCTTCTCGAAAGATTCATTAGATATGTCTCAGAGTTCCTAAATGAGTTGAACTTCTGGATCTCTTGAAATTTTCATTAGCTCATGAGAATTCTTACGACTGTGCTTGAAACAAAAAAAATAAAATGGAATTGTTGACCTAACAAGGCACACATTCCTGATAGCATAATATCCGAAACAAAATTTACGAGTGTCGCGGTGCTCCATGATTTCCTCAAGTTAAGTTCGAGCTTCATCCATACCTGCCGCTAATAGCAACAAGAACGACATATTTGGAATCTCAACATTTACGAAATTTCGAAATCGTTGTTTAGTCAAAATAATGTCCCTTTCATGTGATCACCAACACCTTCTCACTGTGCTTGAAATTCTACCGTGCCAAATGGCTGCAATAGTTACATACATTCAATTTCATAAGCTACAGTCTTCTAAAAGATTTCTTTGGTAATACATATAGCCTTCAGACAGCCTCTCAACTGATTACCGAGAGACCGTTCACTTTGAGGACTCATTTCTCACTAACCAAATCAGGGACATCAATCCATCACCAAAAACGCATTTAGATAAGAACAAAGATTAATTGCCTACATACAATTAGTATATAACCAATATCTTCAGTGATAGAACCAGTAATGCGATCATTTTTCCTCGAAAAGGGGCCGCGAAAGTTTACTGATAATTGTTCTGAACTCAACTGGAAAATTTAAAACAAGAATATTTTTCTTAAAAATTCTATTTATTATTTTCTGATCACGTAATTGGAGCTAAACAGCTGCAAATTTCTAATTTTGGCTTAAGAATCAAATAAATAAATTTTATTCGATTGATTAAATATATTTAGTTGAAAAACCCTTTTTTTTTATTAATAACCGGACCCAATTAATTATTTTCTTGGTTCCCATAGGCTCTTGCGAGCTCCTTCCATTATTTTCTTCGCCTCCTGAAAAGATCGAAAATGCCTCAAATATTTAACCTCATCAGACCTATCCTCTTCATGAAACCAAGCACTAACCCCAGAATTGTGATGAAATTTTTGGTGAGTATGATAGTATAAGGATTTTTTCACAAGATAACACGCGTATATCTCTCCATTGTTTTTCATTGGTTTTCTGCTCTTTGAATCCCGATTCCTCGGTAAACAGGCAAGGACCTAACACAGTTTGCAATTATAACACGGTGATATTGATGCTCCTGGCAAAAGATTGCAAATATATGCTTCAGAGTTAAAAGCCTTAAATGATCAATCACTGGTTCCAAAGTATATATTTAGGTATCTTGGTCACAGCTCATGCAAGACGTGAAGCAATAGGGCTCGGATAAATGATAATTTTTCCCAGTAGAATCTTGCTACTCATGGAAAAACATTTACCACTAGCTCTTTAGCTCAAGGCTTCGCATGTGCTGTGAGAATATTTTGTTCTGCGCTTTTATCATGTTAAGCTTTTTCTTTTCTTATTCAGAAATCGATTATAAAAATTCATAAACTGCAGGCTTAAAAAGGATTTTTCTAACGCCTTTTCACAGAAAAAAGCTGAAAGAGAATTAAATTTTTGACCATTTTGATGAGTCCCAACGAGACCACACTGGAAAAGACATTTCTGACTCTTTTCTATGGCTTTTTACTTTAAGTTTATCTTGAATAGGCAATATCATCCTTGGTAATGAATTAAACTCCAAAGTTCATATATAGTTGAATGAGGCACAGATATGGGTTGGATATTCACTGTGAATAATATACAAAAGAGTCCCCAACAAACGATGTTGAACTTTTGATTTCTACCTTCTAAAGAATATTTAAGATCTTTTTGTAGAAAAATTGTATATTTTACGATTTTATTTTTTTCAAGGAGTTTAATAGATCATTCCGGAAATTCAGAATTTTAGAATAAGATCTAATGTCGGAAATTTGAAGCACAAAAATTTGAGATAGACTGTCAACATTCTAAAATATCAAAAGAGAGTGAGAGAAACCTCAGCTAACAAGGGTGAAAGGAAGGATAGTACTAAAATGAAGATAACATCTAGAGTGCGGGCAGGAAGCATTACAAAATGCGTTCTAATTTAACTCTAGGAGAGGAGGAATACTCATGTAGTGAGAAAAGTCATAAAAGGCCGGTTGGGATAGAGGATTGATATTTTATGGGCAATGTTCTTGCATTTTCCACACAGTAATTAAGGCAAAAACTTGGCTTTTAAAGAGATGACTGAATTATTCGATAGGATTTCGGCGATAATAACTGACCATAGTGAAAGTACAAATTATTATAAAACGTCAAGAAAGAATTTTTGCGCAGTTTATATAGTTCCAAGCCCAAAGCTAATATCGAATAAGTTAAAGTTTCGGAATCAGGCTTCTAAGTATAAAACATTTGATATGCACTGAATGTGCTCTGTTTTATTTAAAAAAAGAGCTAAATGTATCAAGCCTAAAATGTCATCCGCACTATGGAGAATAGGTCTTGGATTTATATTTCATAAGAATTACAAACCGACCAACAAAAGCACTGTTTCTTTAAAGGACAGCTTGCTCATAGTGAACTCTCTTCATCAGCTTCTAAAAGATCAGCTGGAAATGTGTTTAATGTTTGTGACTCTACAAAGAGAATATTCAGTTTCACAGGTTTTTCTGCTAATGAGGAATCCAAAAAGCCAAGAGACCATCTAAGAGAATCCTCTAGAATTGACGTTATCCGCTTCAGTTCTGGGTAGTGACTGCTACTAAGAAGACTTTTGCTGCTATTCTATGCTTCGCGAATCTTTCACTAATTCCAAAGAATAAAGTCCTGCGTATGACATCAATGGACAAGTGAAATTCAGTAATTAAAATTTCAGTAACATCAGTCAAAATTTGGAATATGTTCTCGACAAAATTGAAATAAAACTTATTAAATTATCGCACCTTGGGATCTGAGCAGAGGGTGTTTCCCCCTCAAAGATGGATGAGATGGCGCTCAGAAACACAGTTAGATCCTGATTCGAGGATTCGTAACACAGAGCTAAGTAAGGTAATTTAAGGCCTTGCATCGACCATTGGGTTATAAACAATTGATGTTTCAATAATCGAGGCTTCTCAAATGTAAGTTGAAATGTGGTCCTCCTCACTGCAATTCAAAAAAAAGCTGCGCAAAACATTGTAGGGTGAGAGGTTTTTCATGATCGGCGATATTTGTTGGAGTTATTTGTAAAATAGTTCGAAAACATCCCAATACTGGAATTAGAGAGAGAGAAGAAAAGCATCTTACTCTGCATAATTTGCATAATTTACTTTGCAATAAGAAAGTTGGATATGCTCTATCGCCTAGCTAAGCATTGTTAGAAGCACGAATCGGCAATATCGTTCAAATAGTCCCATAACTTTTCAGTATTGTGAACCAATTTTTTCTGATAAGCAAGTGGAGCCGAGCCTTAGACATTAAAGAGTCATATGCTGAAACTTATGAAAATGAATGGTGGTAGAGTTGTCTCGAATAATGTCCTTTAATAAGATCCATTTGCTGAAATGAATATTTTCAAGGAATGTCTACACAGTTTCATAATGGAGAGTCTTCGAATAGGGTTAATCGGAATTTCATAGGGAACGGACTTTTCTACGAGGTGGATATCATAGAAACTTTGTGAATGCTGAACTGTATTTGTCAAATTTGCTGAAGAATCTTTAAATAAGAAAAAATATATCAAATTTGTTCTTTTTATAAATTCTGGAATCAGACAGTTTTTTGAAATTCAAAGAGTACTGGGACGCTAAAGTGTTAAATCAATAGGATTGCCCAAATAATGTTTTGCTGAGAGAGGTGCTGAGGATATCTGCTCTGATGTGAATTACATTAACTGGAAAATGATGAAAATCAAAGAACGCTTGATTTCAAGGTAAGGTGTTCAAATTAAATTGTTCTCTCTTTTGTAAGGATAGCGAGGCTTGGAAAATCCCTTAGAATTTCAAAATTTCATGAGACTTATAATTATATAGATAGTGAGTTCAGATTCTTACTCTTGAAGATAATTACAACAAATTAGAGGTTCAGGTGTCTCTTTTCACCCTTAGGTCTTGAAAAAGCAGCTTATAGTCTTCATTAATCCAAATTTCTTCAACCTTGATAAATTGAATCAGGAGCATATAGAGGAATATATGGAAAAGTCATTAAACTCTAACATTTTCACATGATTTCCAGCTGGAAAATGTCGCTGAAAAGTAGACTTGGAAATTTACTTCAATGTTATTTGAGTTTACGCATTAAGAGTAGGTTAAGTCAGCATTGTAAAAGCCATTTAGATTTCTTTTTATCAGTCTAGTAAAAATCTAAAAAGCAACTCTACAAAAAAAAAGAGAAAAATCAATCCGCTACCAACCCCCATTTTTCTGCATTCGTTAGAATTTTTAAATATCCTTTCCGTGCTACCTTGAATTGACGATACATCTTTCTCAAATTTAAGCACTCAAGCAACATATCCTTTTAACTAATGACAATATTAGCCGGGTGAGCTGCAACAAGACTAAATATTATTCTCAAAACTTTAATTTCAGTTTCAATTCAGATTCTTGAAAAACACAAACCGATTTATATTGAATTAATTATTGACACGAATAAGCCAATGGAACTTGCAGCGAAGAACCATCAGAATACTCTCATCGCTAATCATGCAATTAATCGAGTAATCCAGAAAGGAACCCAGCGACTCTTCAATAAATACCTCAAAACAAAAATGCCGGCGCACCTTGCAACCGTTGTCACCAAACACACTGAACATGCGATCGATCAGCACGCCTTACCCAACGATACCGGAGAAAAAATCGACACTCTGCTTACGTACTGGTGTGAGGAAGAGCAACCTGTAAGTTAAATCGCACTAATCCTCACTCACATAACTTTTCCCCTATCTAGGAGGTCGCAAACTTGGATTCTTGGGCAGTACTTTCTCTTAAAGCTCAATATCGACCTGACACTTCCTTTGCGGATCAAGCATCTGTTACTAAGAGTGTGGGAAAAAGCTCGCTGCTGGATCTATCCGTCCGAATATCAAATTTTGCATCTAATCTCAGACCTTTTAGTGCTGGGCTGATGTCCATGCTCGGCAGCAGCAGCACCGTTTCTCAAAATACTCAGCGTGGAAAACGAGCGAAATCAGCACGCAATCGTGGACCAAAGTATATCCCGGAGATCCTTCCAGCCGATGACCCTGAGCATGATCCAGAGCCTGATGACCCTATGCTTGATAGGATGAGAGAGGAGCGGGACTTAATAAAAACGCAGAAGGCAGAGGATGCCAGAATCCAGCGAGCGATCCTCATGCAGGAAAAAGAACGAGAGGAATCGCGCAGGAAAATGGATAGAAAACTTTATGATAAACTCTACACTTCTGACTATGAGGGCCAAGTCATTATGATCAAGCCCCCTGATGTTGACGGTCTGCCGGAAACCTCAATTCACCCTGGAACTGATACGAATAAACCACCGAAAGTCATTAAATTTGTGTCACATGTAACGATGAAAAATTTTGAAATTCAGCAACAATTGATAATTCATAGGTTACCAAAGAAATTGGGCTGCCAGGCAAAAAGAAACAGATTCAGCCACCACCGACCAGAGCTCCTGTAGGGAAAAGGCCTGATCCGAAAAAATTCGTAAGTGCAAGGGATTTCCCTTATCCGAAGACTCCAGCCTTGGAAGAAGTGTTAAAAGTAATAATATGCCTTTTGAGAAATGAATGAGCGTGAATATTATCGCAGGTTCAGATGGGAGTGAAAATGACAACGAAAGGCCGCGAGATTGAAGGACCGCCGCTCGCTCGGCCGAACCAAATGACTCGAGATGAGTATATGAAAATAATAGACGAGAAAATGGAGCAGCAGAAGGAGCATTATAAGAAAATCGTCATGGGCCCAAATTTCGTTGACCATGTGTTGGAAGAAGCGATGAAGAAGCAAGAAGAAAGCCTGAAAAATAAACTCGAAGAAGCTTATCAAAGCCGTCCTGAGGTAAGTAATCTAGCGCATTCGCCCATCTGATCCTTGGTCCACAGAGTCCCAAGAAAACGAAGAAAATGCAGCTTCACATCCACGATCAAGAGCAGTTGGTTAAGATGCTGGTAGAATCTCCGGTCCAAGACCCGAAGGAAAAAGAGGAAGAAGCAAAACGAATCAAAAGACACCAACAGAAAATCATGGCATTAAAGAAGGTCGAAGAAGAAGAGCGACTTGCTAAAGAGATATTTGATCGAGTCTCTGCATATGGTAAACAGCCTTCACTGAGAACAGTCTTCAATTAGGTTTTTTATTAGAGCGTAACGTAGAGGGAGAAGTCGTTCCAAAAAATCCTCAACCTCAAAAACCGTTAGGTTTACACAAAAATGTTGAAGAGTTCAATAAACAAATCGGTCATGACTCTGACTGGGGACGTCCTTTACTGAAAACGAATAGAACAGCTGAGGAAGAAGAGGAGGAACGCATTCAATTGTTATATTCAGAGAAACGGAAGATTAAACCGCAAACCCTTGATCCTCATATCCCCAAGGAACCGAGAGTCCGGGTCACGATTACGCAGAAATTATCGAAGATCGTCACTCCGAATGACTCAAGGCCTCAAACTGCCTTGAGGTCGCCAGCTAGTGGCTTTGCTCCATCGACAAGCAAGTCGACTCATTCGTTGGTTTCACCAAAAGATACTGGTAAAAAGCCAGTTTATTTGAAACTTCCGAAAGAAATACCGCAAAAGGTGGTGAAATTGCCGAGCATTTCAACTTCGAATATCAAGAGCCCGACGACTGATGCGTTCAAGAGCCCATCAACATTCAAATCTACAACTGCGGGAATGAGAACGGTCTCACACGCACAGGAAAACTCTCAAGGTGAGACATCCACGAACCGAGATAGCGCAAAGAAGCCTGAGAAGTTCTTCTTGTCGAACTCTCGCTTCACACCTAAAGGAAATAATAATATCACAGCTGATACATCGCATAGACCCCAAACCCAAAGCGGGAAACGTATGACTTAATAAAAAAATTCATTTATCAGTTACGAAAAAGTAGTTATAGTTTCACAGGTTGAAAGTTTATTTTTTTAACTGTTTCATAATACAAAAATTGAATGTCTAACGTATCTTTTTGATAAAAAAAGTGAAACTTTTTTTCAATCTAACCTCCTCAATATTCCTTGAAACCTGGGAATGATGCTGAATTTGATATTCAAATTTTCTCTTCAGCCTAGAACTGAATAGATTTAGAATTTTTGAATATTCTTATATCAAGACATAAAATTTTATGAAAATTATGGATATTCACCACTAACGTTGATCATATGGAATATGGATGTTATTTTCAATATCTCAGTGGGAAAACACATATGCCTTAAAGTTGTTTAAACAAAACAGAAAAAAAGAGTAATTATATGTGTATATTGATGAAGCAGCGAGCCTTAACTTCAGTATTAAATCTCAGATACACTCAAGTTGTCTTGAGGGAAAAGTTTTGTTGTATGAAGAGGCACATCTAAGCTGCCACATGTCGGCTCTGCCTAGCCATGTGCTCTTTGGTAATCATGCTTCGCTCATGTAAATAATGTAGGACAGTTATAATAATCGTCATCCCGGCTCCCAACAAGGAGTAAGTTGTCTTGGTCTCTTCGGTAGCGAACTGCCATTCTACAAGGTACTCTAATACATCAATATTAATAGTGGTAGGAGTGGGATGTCCTACCGATGAAGGTGAAGTAAGCTGAGATTGGGAAGATGACGATAAGGAAGAGGTGAAGGATCAAGAGCTGTCTTTGATCGGATTTGAGGGCTTTCAGGCTATTCAATTTTAGAACAGGCGGCAGGAAACGTTTTGTTTACTCTACGGCGGCGGTAGTGGTCATATTCAAATATATTTTTTTTTGAAACTTGAGTTTTGAATATTTTATTCCGCTTGTGAATCGTTTAAATACCCGCTGCTAATCGAGGTAAGATTTGAATTCTTTTTTTTCGAACGAATGAACCCACTTTTTTCAAGCCAAGCAATCAAGCTAATGTAGTCGATTCAAGCAAGTTCGCAGGTAGTGAAGAGGCTGGTCGGAGAAAAATCTTTCCAGGCAATGCTAAATTTAGATCAAATTTCATGGCAAGAGAAAGAAAGTTATTTTGTAGTATAAGTTTTTCAGACTGGCAGATTCAAGTCATGCAGTCTCTCTCTGAGTCTATGGTTGAAAGCAGAAAGCCGGCAACCGCGTATTCTAAATATAGTTATGGAACAACTCATTAAATTTATTTAGGGTTTTATTGCCTTTGCACCCAGGGAGGAGTGATGCTTGAGTTGACACTGCAACCTGTAAATATGTAGCTAAAGACCTGTAAGTTTTCATTAAGTAGCATTCAGAGCAATTTGGCTGTTCTCACGCGTCGTTTTAGGGAGAATGTAGATCTATCACAAGTAACGCATAGCTGAAAGATTGCTCGACAAGGAAACAGTTTTGCTAGTGATTAGGGTGAATATTTTGATTCCTCAGCAGAAGTTTAAGTACTATGCAGCTTTTTTCATCCCTACCGTTGCACGTTGCTTGGGAGATGAGAATTAAAATCAAACGTTAAGATTGTGTATAAAAGGGCCTCTTATTAGCATCGATTGGCATATATTTCCAAACAGGACCAGAGTAGGTTGGTTCTCGACGCTTTCTGCTCAAGAAGAGCTTAGAAGTTCTCAATTGGAACCTTTTTTAGAAATATTAGTGAGTAGATAGCGCCTCCAAAGCATTCGGATGCGATCACTCCAATAAGGGGAGAGCACTATCAGATAAGTTGTGTCGTTTGACTCAAATTTTTATGGATTAACAGTGATTTCTTATGAAATATGTTTCTTAGGACGAAGAGGTTTTAAAGCCAACTCCGCGCTTGGAAAATCGCTTAGCAAAAGTCAGCAATTAATTTTACTCCGCTATTTCGATTGATGGAATGAGCTATTTTTTCTCTCTCCCGCAAATTCGATAATTTGTCCAAAACAGAGAGCAGAGCATTTTCCAGGGTACTTAAAAAAGATTCTTGATCACAGAGCCACGAAATAAGACTTCGAATTGGTTAATTTTTTTATTCGAAATAAATCTGTTAAAAAATCGTTAAGAGTAAATCTTAAGAGAAAGAATATGCAAATAACCCTCTGTATAATATTCCAATGAAACTTATGGACACTAAGCAAAAGAATTGATTCCTTGTGATCCACATGTAAGCTACTCCCAAAATAATTATAAGGAAGCATCAAGAACCACTACGGCTAGCACGTCTGGCTAGTTAGCTGTCAAATCGTTTATTCGTTAAAAAAAGAGGTGATATTTAATTATCTGAGAAATTTAGTCGACGTGAGATAGGTTGTGATAACACTTCTTAATCATAATAGTTATTAAATGAAAACTGGATTTGGTTTTCATTGAGAGAAAGTCGATTTTTTTATTTCCTGTCGAATTAGTTTGCTCATGAATTTGGATTTTAGACGATGGGAAGAGGCAGCTTACTCTTCCTCGATAAATTTATAGAAAAACAGTGAGCAGCGGAGTAAATTCATGAAACAGAGGATCCGTTCTCAAAGCACCCTGACGCATTCATAACTCCATTTTGATACCTAAATAGCTTCGAAATGTACATATGTTCGACTATTCTCATAAAGTCTTGTCTGCGATATTAAAAAAACCCATTATCACCTCAATTATTTGTACTTTCTTGAGTCCAAACACCCATAAGACCACTTTTTCCTCAAACCTGAGGGGTGAACTAAAGAATTGAATTGAATTCTGAAAGCAACTTCATTCCTGGACACGGTTCGAACTAACCAGTTTTTAGTGTGGCTTAGTGCTTGGAATTACTCGTTTAGAACAGATGTTATATCCGATAAATAAACGACACACTTTCCGATACAACTCTAATTTCGCAATAAGAAATAAATAAAACTAAAGCTCATAATTCACGAGTCGTTTGATCCAACCTAACATCAGTATCGTTTATCCATGGGAAACTGTAACTTCAAATCAGAAGCACCCGTCGAAAAGGAGACAGGTAACCAACCCAACTCACCCCTCTGCTTCATAATATGCCTTTTTTTTTATCGATCAGCCATCTCAAAAGCGAATTTTACATTTCATTACGTAATTGGTCGCGGCGGCTTTGGAAAAGTGCCTTTTTACGCGCATACTCTGAGGGCTCATTTCGAATGTCTAGGTCTGGAAAGTTGAATTTAAAAGGGATCGTCAGTTGTATGCAATGAAAGAGATGTCCAAAGCTAAGTATGATATCTATCTCGAATTTCTGCTGAGAATCGGCTCTTTATTTCAACAGAATTATAAGCAAAAGGAGCGTGAGCTCAGTTATGAATGAGAAGCAGCTGCTTGCAACGCTGAATAATCAGTATATATCGCTCAGTGTGCCAAATATAACCCATGGATTTTCGCAGATTTATCGTGAATATGGTCTACTCATTCCAGGATCGAGAAAATTTATACTTGGTGATGGATTTGATGAATGGAGGCGACCTTCGATATCATGTTGGGCGCAATAGGAAATTCAAAGAAGAGCAAACCAGTAACGTCCAATATTGCTAGGATTAACTCAGATTTTTAGGATTTTTCATCGCTTGTGTCATCTGCGGGCTCGAATATCTTCACATGAATGGAATCATACACAGAGATATCAAACCAGAAAACTTGGTCCTCGATTCTGAAGGTCATTTGGTCTCTTAACTACCTTCTTATAAACGAATAAACTTCAGGTTATGTGCATATAACGGATCTTGGAATTGCTCGGGTTTGGAGACCTGACAATAGCAGCGATACCAGCGGAACTCCTGGGTATATGGGTAAGATTACTTCCTGAGCAACGGATGTCCTAATGTTTAAATATTTAGCCCCAGAAATCATGTGCAGACAAAATCATGGTGTGGCTGCTGATTATTTCGCAGTGGGAGTCATGGCTTATGAGTTTATGCTAGGAAGAGTAACTTAATTCATCGAATGTCACATTAAATTGACTCTCGTTCGACAGAGACCATATCTGGGCAAAACAAGGAAAGAAATTCGTGACCAAATTCTCGCAAAGCAAGTGCAAGTTCGTAAGCAAGATATCCCTGAGGGATGGTCACTGGAGGCGGCTGATTTCATTAATAGAGTACTATATTCAGAAGGAGATCACTGAATGTTCACTTTTCTATGTTAATTAGACCATTCAAAGAAAGCCTATCAACCGCCTTGGACTCAATGGGCCAGCTGAAGTTAAAGCACATCCATGGTTCAAAGATTTTCCTTGGCAGAAATTATACAATCGAGAAATCCCAGCTCCTTACCTCCCTTCGGTAATGATAGGCCTGCATTTCAGTAGAAATAAACATTTCTTTCAAAAGAAAAAAGACGATAACTTTGACCAACGTCAGCAACAAAAAGAAGAGCCGGAAAACGACGAGATCCTTGCGCAAAACGCTTTAATGTTAAGAAGAGACTCTGTTCAAAGTAATTTGATACCTATCAAGAACGTCTTGAGTGAATTCTTTTTATAGATCTGTTCCACGGCTATGAATTTGAAGGGAATAAGACAAGCAACATTCAATCTGAGACTCCGACTACAAAAGATCATCATATTAGCTCTGCGAGAACAGCTCTAATGTCTTAAGTTGATGAGGAACCGAAGTGTCAAATTTTTTTTTTCCCCTCTTCGTTATTACAATAGAAGCCTATTGGGCAGGTAATGCCGTTTTATAATTCAACGTCTCGATTCTAAGTTGTTGTTCAGCTTTAATCGAAATATAGTTGCCATTATTAGTATAAATCCTCTGTGGTTTTGGTTTTGGATGCAAATATATGTTTGGAATAAATGCTTTACATTAAATTTTGGAGTCTTTTTATAATCGACTCTTCATCTTAAAATTCGTTCATTTAGACACATTATTTTTCACATCTGTCTAGCTAGAGAAATAATGTTCATTTTTATTAGGAAAGACTTAGAAATCTAGCAAGAATGATTAATAGGCAGCTAGCAACTCCCCCTTGAACCTTATCTTCCATCAGATTTTTCTCAAAAGAAATAGAAGAAGTATAAATTCATTATTATTGTTATTCGCTTCAGAAATAAGACCTGATTTGTTGCTTGCTCTTTTAGTCCCATGGATAGCGGTAAACACCGATGATCTGATGAGATTTAACGATTTTTATTGAAATAAGCACTGCATACCTTTATGTAACGACTTCCAGATTATTTGGAAGTGTTCTCAAATCCTTACTTTAAACAATATATTAATTTTAGAAGCTTTATTGCGCAACCGATGTCGGACGAGAAAGCCAAAACACTTACTAAGATATTCACACAGGTCCTTGATGAGACCAAGAGTTATCAGTACAAGTAACAATATTCTCTTCAGAACAGTAGAGCCATAAAACGTTTGCTTTAGGCCCCGTTTCGCGTTATTCAGTTCTCCTCCAGCAGGTGCTCTCGGCGAAGGGATCGACCAATTCAGAGCAAGTAGCACAAACCTGCCCGCATCATCTCTAATTACTCTATGATGCGGTTAGGACCTAAACGGACAGCTGATGGAAAAGTTATAACAAAACCAAGGCAAATTTATGGCGGCAGACCAAGCTCTGGGACTCTCTCGAGCTCATATTTCTCGAAGCCAATCTATATTTCAATTGGTACTGTCATCCTCATTCATGCCAATGGTCTAATCTATCCTGAACTTGGCTATAGGAGCTCCATACATTGATCCAGATAGAATCGAAAGACAGTATCAAATGAAACGGAAGAAGAATATCCCTCACGAGCAGAAATATTTTGTCCCTGCAAGCGGAGAAAAATCAGAGTATGTGATCAATGGCGCTTTCCAACTCATAACCATGCAATAAATAGTCCTACCAAAACTGATTTTAAATACGAACCCCAAGACCCCAAATCTAAAACAGTGGTACACAAAACGGCAGATGGTAAATCTTGCTACATGGACGTGTGGATGCTATCATTTAAAATTTAGGCAAAGTGCCAATTGGACCCAGAAACTTCGTAATAGGGCGTCCTAAGACTGGGCATTATGCCTCGACAACGGGACATCTGTTTTCGCGTGTGCCCAAGTTCATGGCAGATCCTTATTCACTGAAGAGAGATAAAGAGATCGTAATTTCATATTTTTTCAAGTGTTTGTTAAGCGTTTCTACAGAAAGAATGGAAGGAAAATAAAACAAAGTTCCAACCGACTCCGTTCCTGACAACTGCTCATGGGGGCCGAACTTTTTCCTCTGATAAAGAGATCTTCGATATTAAACCTAATATTCAGAAGGTAATCAACATATATATGATTGAAAGAACAAAGTAAATTTTGGAATGTGTAGAAAAGAATGGTTAGATCGAGATCAAATTCTGAAGAGAAACCGCGTGAGCCATTTTATCCTTCTCGACCTCCAAGAAAGGTATTTTTGAAGTTGATGAGCTGGAGTTGAATATTTATGATCAGGGTTTCAACGCAACGATTGGAGAGTTCCCAAAATATATGGAGTGTCCTCCTAAAGAGATTAGACGGAAAAAGGTGGAAGAAGGCGCTCCTAGGAAAGACGCTTTTAGGTGAGGATTTTATGAATTGTGTGGAAATTTTATTTGAACCAACATAGGCCAAATTCTGCGTTCTTGAGCCGCCCGACGCCTTCAATAAGCTTAAACAAGCTGAATCTTAAGAATGAAGCGGTTTCGTTGATGTCTGCAAGACTTTAGTCTAGTCGTCGTGTAGACATTTTATTTTGGGTGTTTCCTTCACACTGAATAATGGCCATATTTTGATTGAGTTACTTCTAAGGTACATGGAATATCTTGCAAATTCATATCATTCTTGCTGAGTAATTTTGTGTTGTGTGAATGTATATGTGTTGCAAGTTCTCTCACTACAGAAATTTGGGATTGAAGGAAAATCGGAGTTTTTGAAATTGTTGCTAAGAGTCTAGTTAGTTAATGATTATTCAATTCTTGTGGAGTTGATATTAGGACCTAATTAATACTTCATTTTGCGGGAAACACTATGTATAGATAACGTAATAATTATTTTCATATGATATTAGTGAATGATAGTATTTGATATGTGATGTTTAATACTAACAGATGGTGTTGGTAATCTAATTCCTAGCTTTGAGTAAAGAGAGCTAGTGTTATTCGAGTGGCTAAGGTTAACCCTCAAAGTATACAACTTGGGAGTTTAAAAGAAAACTTTTCTTCTTGAATTGTTTAAGTAATTCGAATTTATTGATAACAGAGAACTTCATTTGGGCCACTAAGCATACTTTCTCATAATTTGAATCAACAATCAGTTCATTCATTGATATTACACAAGTTACGATACCTGCTGCATATTGCTGCATATGTAATGGATTCATAAGGAACTTTTTGAAAATACACAGTACTGATATTGTTGTGCTGAGTTTTTTTACTTGATGAATATGAGAATTCAAAAGAAATACCTTTTACTTGGATATATACACAGTAGAGTGTTTTCAACAATGATACCTTCAAACTGGGAAAAATTATTATTTTGTGTGAGGAGGAAATTGTATTCGTGACAGCAAAATTTGAAAATTGGATTCTATGTTTTTCTTTTCTTTGATTTCTTTATTTATTATAATTTTGAGAGATTTGCTTAATTTTAAAGCTTAATTTTTCTCTCAGTCATCGATATTCCAACTACCTGTAAAGGACCCGCTTGAAGGTGAGAAATACAATCTGATAATTGAAATCTATATATAGGAAGTCACAAAACCAATTGAATGAAATCATACCCTGATAAACATACAAATTACATCAGATTCTATAGATAGACCAAAAACAAGTTTATTAAACGATATATAACAACATTTTATTCGGTTTTGGCTTTTGAATAGCCTTTTCCCCCTTTTTTTACTTGAATTAATTTTTCATCTTGGATTTGTTTGGGTTCGTTCCTTGCTTGGATTTCTGTTGCCGTTTTTTCTTTCTCCTGTCTCGCTTGCTTTGATCGATGTCTTCGGTTAATTATCTTACAAGCTCTGCATCCATAGCAAACAGTACAGAAAATAGCGAAGAAGGACAAAACAAACTGTGAAATTAATATGAATCCCATCACTGGATTTTTAGTCCTTACAGCTTCTACCTTCTCCCAATAATACTTAACAGTCTTTTGAATGAAACTAACATAATCTGAGGTAATGTTAAGAGGTTTTCCTTCCGTTTGATTGTATCCACCATTGAGAAACGATATGAGATTGGCTTTGTCGTATTCTTGATTAAATTTGTACATTTTTCCCTCTGAAAGCAGTACGAGAGTTGGGTACTTCTTAATTGAGAACATTTCCCGTAAATTTTTCTCTTCATCACTAAGCAGAGGAGAATAAGGACTAATAAAATCAGATATTTTGTAGTTACCAATTGGTCCACGCGAACTTCAGCTCGTTTTCGGTATCTTTTGATATGTCCATTAAAATCGTTTTTACTTTTCTGCATTCAGCGCATCGGAATCCATGGAACATGATCAACCACGTTCCTTTGGACAGCTGGTCTTCATAGTTTGAGTTTGTAATATTAACGAATGGTGATAGAGAGTGAGGAGATGCTGCACCGTGGACAAGAAGCAAACTCGAAGGTATGATCCAGCATGCCAAAAGGAAAATGAGAAAAGATTTGAATGTCATTAAATATATATAAATTGACTCAGATATAGAATTTACAAATTTTCTTTCACTTGATATTCTCGTTGTATTTCCAAAAAGACAGGTCGAGAGCTTAAGTCATCAGTAATAATTGAATTTTCTTACAGATGATCATCAACAATTAGAGTTACAAACGAGC
>ENA-UOTZ01000924-UOTZ01000924.1-compost-metagenome-genome-assembly--contig:-NODE-924-length-22883-cov-12.389371_pt1 | contig 22883 bp, 17 predicted proteins | sample MGYA00238144_ERZ746983 | MGnify/ENA primary metagenome ERZ746983 (study PRJEB28759, sample SAMN06268863) | compost metagenome | isolation source: single cell | place: USA: California, Emeryville, Joint... | reverse complement strand
TGCACAATATTTATAACTTGATGTGGGTCTCCTTCATGATTTGAAGTTGGAGTAAATCGCATTTCATAACTAAAGCTGAATGGAATCCCATTTTGATCAAAGAAGTTATGTGCAGCTGTTAAGAGAAAAGCAGGGCCTATTAGTGTTGCTTGAAACTTTCGAATCGTTCTGTCGATTTTCCCATCAGTATTTATCACTTCGACGATACCTTGAGCAAAAAGTGACAAAGATTTGAAGGATTTGATCTGGCTAGGAAACTTGCTAGAATCCAAGTTGCTTTGATGGTATTGGTTAGATATTGGATAATCTGATAAAGCAGGCTTCTTGGATGATGTTTTTACTTCGTTATCACTTATCTGTGTTTTTCGGACTGTAAATATGCGGTCGTTCAATATTTTGGATTTTCTTTTGGAAGCTTTTTCTTCATTTTCCTGCTGAATTAAACTGAACTTGGGTTCAATTAGCGTTGACGGAACTTCTAATCCGACATCTTCTTTTCCGATAACGTTTGATTCAGATGGTTCAACCATTCCAAATACTTCTATATCCTTGCAACAATAAATATTTATCAGAGTACCAACAAAATATGTTCAAAAGCAAAATTAAGATTCAGAAATGCCACAAAATTTATTTGCCATTAGAATAGAGCTGGCGGAGAGTCCTAGCTTTCATTCAGAATGCAAGTATTATAAACTAGAGCATCTTATTCAAAACAAGATTTTCATTTGAATTTTGATTGAATATCTAAGTATCAGTGGTACTCGCAACATTTTCTGTGTCTTCAAGCGCGAGCTATGAGTCTAAACAATGCTTCAAATCAAAGAAAATCATCGTAAGTCTAGAACTTTTGACGCTTGATCGCAATATACTTTGAAGCATTCAATATGATTTAACTTGGATATTTTAAAACTCGCAGTATTAATTTAATTGACACATCAGCGAAACAAAGAATAAAATGGTGACAAAGAAAAGCACTGAAAGTCGGACAGAAATGCAGGCTGTCGATCAGAGTAACATTGTCGACAATCTATTCTCAAAAATAGAAAAGAACAAGGAAGAGAGACCTTACGAAAAAAGGGATTTGAAGATATTATTCACTCCTAAACACCTGAGTCAAGGCCAAAACAATTTTGGTCCTGGGGATGGGGATGCCACTGATGGGGAGGAAGAGGAGGGCGGGCAAGATAAGAAGACCGCTACTGCAAAGAAAGAGAGCACGCGCCTTGAAATCTGCTCTCTGCCTGATGATGGCATCGTGGGATGGCTTTAAGTATGGGGAGAATGAAGTGAGGGAAACTGAAGACTTCCCACATTACGTGCATTTTGTGCTGGGAAATAATTGATGCACAAGAGATATCTGGTGTATTTTTACGATCATTACATCATGATACATTCTGTTATTCTCATTAATCGACAAACAATCTAATGCACAAAACTATACGATAGAGTTTCCTTTTGCTTTCCGTTCTCTCAGAAACTTGCTGAAAGTATTATCTCATCAAAGCTGGTTCTCCACAGCCGCAGGTAAGAGATATAAATATGAAACTGCACGACAAAATCACAAGAATTGAGCTTCTAAAATCATAGATACCTTCAATGATTGTGCCCAAATGATTTCTCCATATTGAACCAACGAAATAATCCTTTTCTAGGATCCAAAGTTTTTTTTTCACTAGATTGAAGATGTTGAAATTAGAAAGCAGATTTTTTCCAATTAATTTTGTAAAAAAGTAAGTATACAATCTGAAAAAGCTCGATGTTTCGTAACTTCTGTCCGTGTAAGTCCGAGCTGGTGCGCATTTTTGAGGCAAACTACCTCGAGTTCGCAGTTTCTCCGATTAACCAGTTCCAACAGAACCAAGTACAGGCAACTTCATTGATGATGTGATCGTGATAAAGCTTGTCGATTGGAGCAAAACTCTCTCTGAAACGGTTATCCGCTATACATGAAGGTTTTTATCAAAAGGAGTCGGAATATTCAACCCTCATGTGGAACAGAGGTCTACGAAAATGGAAATGTGGATGTTCCTGCTTTTTGAAAGCATTAAATGGAAATGGACTGCTGAAAAGATGTCTGGACGTATCTATCAAGCCGATTTATTTTCAATGCTTCGTCAAGTCCTGCACTTTAGAGGAAGAGTACCATGTCGTCTCTTCATTTATTACCATATTTAGGTTATCTCTAAATCTAAAAACGAGGAGTCATTCGATAGCGTGACTAGCAGCAGCTTATGATCCTGTCTTGGAAGATGCTTGGGTCAATTGCTCTACTACGCTGTTGAGCATCTCCTCCGAGAGCATTCATTTAATTATAACAGCGAATTGAGATTCCTATGGAATTTCTTCATCTTCCCATCTTCTCCAGAATTTCCCCTGCCGTTGGTTCTTCCTGGCTCATTCACAGCTGACGCTCATTGAAAACTCACCTCTTCAACCAAGCCAATTTCAGATTTAAAAATTGCTGGACTTTGGATTGGTAGATATTGGTTGTGTGAAGAACGCTTTGGTATTTCGAGAAATGCTGCTTTTGTTATGTTCTAAAAAGTCAGCAAAAATTTAACGATAAATAGACTCTTCGCATAGAAAGTACTTGAGTTTTGCTCATTAATGTATGAACATTGCTCTGCCAAGTCGAAACAACAACAACCAATTTGTTGGTTTTTACAAAACTCAAATTACCTGTTGTTAAATTAATCAGCGCAGGGTTTCTAAATTCGATTGTCATCTTCTTTCTTTTTCTAGAAGAACTCTTACAATGAAATACACTCTAAGTGCCAAAATCCAAAAGTTCAGCATCTTGTGCTCTCTTCAGATAATACGAGGCTCCTACCGCAACTTCAGCCATGTATGCGATCTTTAGTCTGAAATTTCCAATTTCCAGAATCGTTCTTCTCGATTAGGAGGCCTATTTCTTGCAGCTTTTGAGTACAAGGCTTTGATCCTGAACCAAATATGAATCCCAAAACTACTTTCTTCTATCAAATGCGAAAATATCCACAATTCATATGATGAACGAATACCAATTAAGCGAGGAATGAGAAAACCTTAGTGTTAATTTCATTGTTGTGAATCACATTGTTGAAGAAAACTGCTTTTGCGCGCTAATGAATTTATTAACAGATGTTGAAAAATGCATTTCTCCATTGGACGAATCAAATTGATTCCCACAAATCTGCATTTTGTTCTTGAGGAGTAAAACGTGAATAATTGTTAGCAATGAGCACTTCTATTCTGGATTTGGCTAGCTCATCCTCTAAAAAATTTTTTTCAATCTGAAATTAGGATGCTTTCAGAGGAGAAAAATGATTGAAATTGTTCGCAAAGAACCTTTAAGATGTTAAATGTTTTTTAAAAGCCTTCTTCCTTTTTTCACAACTTTCGTCATTGCCTGGTCTTCTTTCTTTTAAATTTTGTTATCTTTCTGCGTGGAAAAATATAGCGTACGTTATGAGTTGAGTTGATTAGACATTATCTGTTGTTTCCACTAAACCTCTTCATATTAGATTATTATTACAACTTTTTCATTTCGATTGTTCATCAATATGCTTTTAATTCTGTTTTCATCTAATAAAGACGAGTAAAATCATCAGATAGATTGGTAAGATACCCCCAATCACTCACCGCACCGAATTGACCTATCCAATAAAGGAGAATGAATCTGTAAGTTGAAATAAATTGGGTAAAGAATTGAAGGTGATACTTGGCAATCCTTTACAAATTCGTATCCGAAGGAACCTGATGCGAGGTAATTATTCGGAACATTTGCGAATTCCATTTGGCTCTGCTATGATAAAATAGAAGTTTCTCAACTGAGAACAATAAATATCTCTCATTTTAGGATTATTTTCGATGAAAAATCTTTGACAATCGAAAAATCCTTATTCTGGCTATAATACAAGCAAATTTCTTGAATTCAAAGAAAACCCTAAACCAATTTGTCATGACCAAGGGCCCGCCAAGCTTTATCCTTCATTGTTTCTCTATTGTTTGGATTGGCAGTTCAAAAAGACATTAAGTCATAGCATACATGGAGCATTCCAATGGAAGGGATCGAAATTCCTTGTCGCCTCATCCAGATCATAGTAAAAGAAGTTTGAAAAACAGTTTTCAGAATGACTCCGAATATACAGAAACTTCTGGATATCTTCATCTTCGATTTCAAAAAAGGCACTTTTAACTTGGAGAATTTTGGCTTTGGAAAAATATAAACAAATTGGAGCTCGACAGGCCAAACTCCAAAAATCAGAGGCAAATGTTTCCCGGGTTCAATTTCTATTAAGCTTTGGAGACGGATTTCATAAGAAGATCGAATTGACTCGCTTTTCATATGCCCGAAACGATTGGCTTCAAGATTTATCACAGCGAAGTTGGATCATTGGTCCAAAGAGCTTGGAAAAAAGCGTTTCAGAACATCTATTTCAAGCAGCATTTTGTTTTTCCATGAGAAGAACTTTATCTTAACATCGAATAGATACTACCTGGACTGAAATCAAAAGAAGCTTGTTTTACTTGCTTGCCTATCAATCAGGAGTGGCGGGTTGGTGATTCAATCGCTGTTGTTGTACAATTTAACATTAAATCGTAACGAAAATTTCAATAACCATGAGCCTGGTGGCCACTAGAAAAGTTGGCAGCGGGGAAGCGGAACAAATCCACTTGTCCTACTCACTGAAACAAAATATTTAGGACATAAAAAGCAGTGGAATAACTTATTTGATGAGTGAGTTTGATAAATAGATCTGCACAAGATTCTTTGCATAACCACAAGAATGTGTAAATCTAATCTGTGATGCAGATCTGACTGAGTATGCGATGCCGAATTTTGAGCACTCCTGTGAAATTATTCGCCATTTCTTCCGTTGTCTAAGTCATTGAACGCACAGCGCATAATATCCTGCATGACATTGAACGTTTTTAACTGCCGTTCGCTTTTCTGGTGGTCGGCCTTGGACGAAGGCACCTTTTTCTGTATAACGAGGTTAGACGGCAGATATGGGTCCTCGTCATCGCCTTTTTGCCAATTATTAACTAATTCCAAACATTGAAGTTACTTTTCCTGAAGTCTTGATTATGATCGTTCCCAAGGAACGCTGGAGCGTCTAAATCATCGTTTGGTCGCTCCATACAAACGAATTCATTTGTTGTGCTGTTTTTTTTTTTCCCCAATGTGTTGTTAATCCTTTAAAGCCAGACAATTTGCTCCTTTCGTTTTCCTTATTTTTCATATATTAGGGGACTTTTTCTCGTTTCTAAAATTATTCCCGGAAAGTTTCGAATGGATACCACTTAATACTACTTATATATGTCAACAATCGACTTAATCGACTTGAAAGTGAGTCGTGATTTAGAAATCACCTTTTCTAATGAGAGAAAAAGTTCGCCCGCTAAGAGAAAACAATGATTAGATTTTTTCATTTAAGATCTATCACGAATTTTATTTTCTTACTCATCCAATTACCAACCAAATTAAAATTACCAATGAAAACGACGAGCGTGATACCAGAAGAAACGGTGGTGACTCCACGCATTAAGTTTATGAAAATACTTGTCGCAAGTCCGAAGCACTCAGTATCAAGTCCTACCCGAGTAGCTGAACTAGATAGCCAGACTTCCGAACTGCTAGCGCCTGCCACAAGGACATCTCAACCAAGCAACACTTCAAGGAAAGAGCTATCTTTAGGCTCTATTGTCAAGACCACCAGGAGTACCGAAAGCCAGATAAAAGCAGCTTACAATTCGCTTATCAGTCAGAAAAAAAGACCAAAGTTTGATTTGGATGATTTTGAACTGAAATTTCTCACCAATAAGATTCCATCTTCTCCGAAAAAGTCGGATATGAAGTTTCTGGGTGTTTCATGCTTCGCCTTCTCCGAAAATATGACATATTTGGCATTTGGAGCTGGATATGACATTTTACTTCTTGATGAAAAGACTATGGAGACGATTCATAGATTTGACCGAGTCCACCAAGGTAAAAGTTAGTCCTTAAAAACTTGTGCTCATTCGATACTAGAGAGGATTAATAAGCTGATCTTTACAAGGAATTCGTCTTTGCTCTTTAGTTGCTCTGATGATGGAAGCGTTGCTGTGATTAACTGTAAAGAAATGAAAATTGTCAAACATTTCCAAGCTCTTCATTCAGGTAGGATACTGTAGATAATCTGTTTTTAACCTGTTTTATCTGTGAAATGATCAGAGTCGGTGGGAAGTATCGCATTGAGTCCAGCTGAAGACGTATTGGTTTCTACTTCCAAAGATCAAACTGTGAAGATACTAGACTTGAGTATACTGAAAATAAAAGAAAGCTACCCTCTCTCGGAGCCTGCGTCAACCGTCAGCTTTTTCCCGTCAACTCAGACGTTTGCTGTTGGAACAACAAATGGTTCTATATTTGTTCTTGGGGCCGAGAAAATGAAGGAGACAATGACATTTGAAAAAATTCATAAAGGTAACAATAGTGATTATCTATTATGTGAGAAGTCTCATCACATATATGCTGATTAGGCGCGATCACAGCCATTGAAGTGTCTCGTGATGAAAAATATTTGGCAAGCTGCTCTACTGATAAATCAATAAAAATGTTCGATTTGTCAACGCGAGAGCTCATGTACGTCATTAGACAGGCACATAAGAGTATATTACTGCGAATACAACGAGAGTATTCTAAAATAATCACGTTATGACTAGATACAATAAATTGGCTGTCGATTTCTTGTGATAATAAGTTACTAATGTCTGCTTGCAAAGACACAGTCAATCTCTATAACCTCGAGAAAGGGATTGAAAAATGCAAACTGGAATATTGGCATAAAGGTACATAGAGTCCTTTGATTTGATCTTCATTTTCATCCAATATTGTCAGATCCAATCGTTGGAGCTTTCATCTCCGAAGACGGAACGAAAGTGATGACAGCATCAGCTGATTTCGAATTTAAAACGCTTAAAGTGGCAGAAAAGCAAAACTTGGAGACTGTTCTTATAAGAGAAGGTGAAATATATTTTCGCTTCTCTTTGTGATCTGGGTTTACAAAAAAAATAATCAAAGGAGTGAGAAAAGTCGCAGTTTCTCCAATTAATAACGATATAGCGATCGCAACTACCAAGCATAGTCTCAAAATACTTAGATACGGTGAAGTCATCTGCGATTTTGAGAAATATCACACAGGTAGCAACTATATATATTTATGCTACTTCATACTTTCTTTGTTCGCGACTTAGATACAATATTTTGTCTACGTTATACAAGAAACGGTCAATACATTATCACTGGGTCAGCTGATCAGAGCATCAAAGTTTGCAACTGGAGAGAACAAACCATTGTGAAAACTATTCATTCAGCCCACGAAGGTTTGAAATTTGAGAACCTTTCAATTTATCTGACTTTATATGGACAATAATAATAAATAGGATCAGTTTATGCAATGGCTATCACAAATGACATGAGATATATAATTTCAGGATCCGATGACAAAAAACTCAAGGTATGGCAACTGGCAGAACCGACGGCTTTGGAAAATAACCGAATTGAAGAGGGCAACTTATGTGTAGCTGTTTTCCCAAAAATTTATAAAAGTAACTCTAACAACTCTGCCACTCACAAATCCTATTCATAGAGCAAATAACCTCTTTAGAAATTTCTAAAGATGATCAATACATTATCGTTGGGTCTGCCGATCACACGACTGACCTCATCACTTTCTATCCTGACGATATACAGAAGAGCACCATTTACACCTACGATTCTGTTCATAAAAGCAGAGTGGTCTGTGCTGTAATTTCAGAATCTGGAAGATATACAGCCTCATGCGGTGAGGATTTCGCCATTAAGCTGGTAGACAACTCTCGAAGAAATGTTGTCCATACTTTCAATGAACCTCATGGAGGTAATAAACACATTTCTTGAAACTAGCAGAATTGAAACTCATCTATATATAAATTACAGAATCGGTGGTCACTCATTTGAAATTTGCACAGAACGAGCGATTTTTAGTATCAGCTTCGGCTGATAATGGCACGATAAAAATTTGGGATATTGAGCTCAGACAAGAGCTTCATTGCTTTGAAAACACTCATTCAAGTAATCAGAAACAGCTGTTGCAATGTTTGATATTCCATGTAATCATAGAAAAAATCGAAGACATTGATATTGCAGCAGACATGTCATTCATTGCCTCCTGCTCCAATAATTGTGTGAAGGCTTGGTCTGGATACATCATGAATCCTAATAGCTATACTATTGTTGGTATGGATAAAAAATCTTATCTCGCTAATTCGAATTACATCTTCTCAACATTATAGATTTTGCCGAAGAATCTCCATTCCGCAGCATGTACAAACTTGGACTGATTAAAATGAAAGACCTATTTGAACTCTCTTCCGACGGTTTCAATCGCCACATCACTGCTCTTAGAAAAATCCATATTTACCCTACCGATACCAACCTATTCCACATTTTAACTGAGCACATTCCTACTGCCGCTGGAATCAAACTTTGCATTGATAATGGAGTAGTCTTTGAAGCAGATTCTCAGGGCATAACTCCCCTGCATAATATATTCTCACACTCCCAACATGAATTGGCCGACATCATTTTCTCAAGGGCCAAAGAAGTATTTCCCCACGTCCGACAGCAGGTCTTCGAAACATTTGAGAATATCTTTGTGGATTGTATTAAAGTCGACACCCCAAACGTTGTCAATTTTCTCTCATATTGTCTGAGCTCACCAGACACTTTCGAGAGCTATCCGATCCCTCGCTACGCCTGGATGCCATCATCTAGCCACCTCTTCAAACTTAGCGAGTCTCGGATTTTCACACCAGAGGTGGGAACAAAATTTGTCTGGCCAGGGGCAGAATTGATTTCCATACACGCCCTTCGATTTAAACTGGACCTATTTTCCTACTCGAAGACGAATTTCGGGGTGCTTGATCTGCTGAGGACTCTTAAAAGTCCAGAGATTTACAGTTCTCCTATTATTCGAGTCTTACTAGAGTACAACTGGAGACGTGCGAGGGAAATCTACTACGCTGAAGCTGTGCTTTTTGTTGCATTTGCAGTGGGATTTCTTTTGTATGCTTCAACGGTTTTGAACCAAGTCTTCTTGTACGAAGTCGCAGTGTTTGTTGTAAATATAGTCTATGCTGTCCTTCTTCTGATCGAACAATTCGGAAGATTCAAAGAATACTATCTAAGCGATTATTGGGCGGCTACTGATACAATAAGATGGGTACTAATCTTTGTGACTATCATCTTTCGATGGAAATATGTAGACTTGGAAGCTCCTGAGGATGATCCTTCTCTTAGAGCTTACAATGGCATGCTTGGATTTATTATTTTGATAATTACTTTCAGAATGGCATCTTATTTCAGAATATTCAAGGAGACCAGTAAATATTCTAACTAATGTATTCATGTTTGACTCACAAACTTTTATTACTCTTCAAAGGATATTTCATGAGGATCTTGATTGAAGTTTTCAAGGATATCGCTAGCTTTACTTTATTTACAGGGGTGATGATTATCGGTTTCGGGATGATTTACTATAATCAAAACAATCGAAATCATTTTTCGCTTGCTATCTGGAGAACTTACAATGCGATTTACGGCAATCAGATCGAGGAAGACTATGATACTCCAGTTACAATGATCTTTAATGTTTTCATTTCGGTGCTTATGAACATCATCCTGTTCAATTTGATTATTTCATTCATGGCAAACAGCTTCGCAAGAGTACGCGAGAATCTCGTGTCTTCAGATGCGAGAGAGAAGGCTTATATGCTTTTTAAAGCGATTAAATATAGCCAACGATTCAAATACTTAGACCTCAGAAACACGAAGTGCTTAAAACGTAAAGAAGTTCTCGAAAAGGGATATATGTTTATTATGAGACGCGCGAATGAGAGCGATGACATTGGGAGCAATACGGGATTGGAAGACCAACTTAAAACGTTTTCTCTCTCTCTCAATGAGATGTCTGGGTCAATTAAAACATTGGAAGTCAAAATTGGTCTGTTGTTGGAAAAACAATCCTATCGATAAATCAAGAACAAAAGAGATAACTTATCCTAAAACTGCTGAAAAAGATTTTATGAAAATTTGATGATTATGTTGTAGTTTCATTTAATAACATAGATATATCTTTTCATGGTTCTCTTCTTTTGTTCAGTATAGAAAAAGAATTCATTTCGTAAAATAAGAGATCTGAACAAGTTAAAAGAGTCTCCAATTTGTATTCCAATTGATGGCGCAAAAATATGACTCACTCAGATAATGGAGCTAGTCAATGAATTGCTCCAAAATATTTCGAGAGAATCAGCATCTATTTGAATAGTGAGAAAAACGATCAGCCACAGCATTATAACCATTCCTAATATATTTTTCATTTTCATTTAGAAAACTACTATTCTATAAAATAGGATATATTTTTGATAGAACTCAAATCCATAGAAAGGAAATAATTTGCGAGCGAAATGAATGTAATCTCCGCATTATGCTACTCTTCCGCAATTTCATTTTATCGATTACAAGATTGCAGTTGAAGGATGCTTACACGGTGAGCTTGATATCGTTTATGCAACGATCAAATATATCGAAATGACCCACAATATCAAAATAGATGCTCTTCTTTGCTGTGGTGATTTCCAAGTAAAGCTCCAGGATGCATTACAGCAATAACTTTCACTCCAAGTCAATCAGAGATTCTGAAGATATGTACGCGATGTCCTGCCCAGAGAAATATATGACAATTGGCAATTTCTACAAATACTATTCAGGTTTCCATTATTTCGAGCATATTGAGGAGCTATATCGATATTATAGGTGAGAAGAAGGCTCCTGTGCTCACGATATTTATTGGCGGGAACCACGAAGCTTCAAATCATCTTCGTGAATTGCATTTTGGTGGCTGGGCCGCCCCGAATATCTATTTTATGGGGGCTTCAAATGTGCTCAAACTGAAAAAAGGCAACAAAACAATCCGAATAGGAGGGCTCTCTGGGATTTTTAAACCATATGATTTTCATAAAGGTAATTAGTTTGATCTCATTCGAAGTCTAATTTGCGCTTCATTGATTGGGTTTGATAAGGCTACTACGAGTCATTGCCTCTAAATGATAATGGAAAGCGCACGATTTACCATGTACGTGAATACGAAATCTTTAAAATGAATTTAGTAAGTTATCGCGCAGATTGATTGAGTGTAATTTTATTCCAGCTAAACTCTAGACTGGATGCGGTAATGAGCCATGACTGGCCGAATGGTATTTTATTTAACGTCAGAATTGCAAGGTTAATGACAAATACACACAGGAATCACAAAATACGGCGATAACAGAAGATTATTTGAAATAAAACCTCACTTCAGAACTGAAGTATTTCTTAGAAAGCTGACTTCGGTGCTATTGATACATATTTTCTCAGATAAAAGAAGATCGTTTAGGAAATCCTGCTTACCAGTTCCTACTTGACAATGGTTTACTTACGTATACTTATCCTATCATTAATAAACTCATAACCAATTGCTTTTTCCAGAAACTATTGGTTTTCCGGCCACCTTCATGTCAAATATGCAGCTATTTACGAGAATCCAAAAACCAAAGCCCAAACAAAGTACCAGAGAGACATATGACTGAGGGTTAATAGCTCACGTTCACAATAATAGGTTTTTAGCACTAGACAAGGTCATTCCTAAACGAGATTTCCTTCAAATTGTTAAAATCGAGCCCCAAGACCAGCAATCCGAGCGAAAAGAAGACGAATCAGAATCCGCAGACAAACCAGATGAGCCTGTAGAATTGTATTATGATACAGAATGGCTTGCTATTACGAAACACATTATTTCTGAGCTTCCTGTTAAATCTGGCACTAGCTACTTCACCGATACCTACAACCCAGACGGAACGTATAAATCATTCACCCAAATCGATCTAAATGCGTTTAGACAATGGAAAGTTGCTTATAAGAAGCAGGAGACTCTTGAGGCGATAGCAGCGATAAAAGACGCTTTTGAAAAGAAAGTTAGCGAGGGGAAATTGGATCTTCGAGTACCTTTAAACTTCAAATTAACAAGGGATCCATATAATGCGAAGGAAGGCATCAAGTGTAACTCTGAGCTTCTTCTTTGATAATTTTTATCAATTGGTTCATGCGAATAGTCAAAAAATCAGATAGACTGGAGATAAATAATCAGATGAAAGATTTTCTGACAGTTCTCGATGAACCCGTGGAATCTCTGAAAAACTTTTTGTTCTATAACAACAATGGTAAATTTCCCTCAATGACTTTTGTGCTGAAGAACCGCTGGGCTTTATAGAGATGGATCAAGAAGGACCGAAGTTTATCCCACGCATTGAAAGTAAAAACGCGGAGGAATTGACTTTGGATTTAGGACTCAGCATGAATATTGAGACGAAAGTGACCAACGAGAACAAAGAAGGGGAGGTGCAAGGCAGTAAGAATCAGAATAACCAAGCGAAAAGCGAGACTGAGAAGAAGAAAGAGGATGATGGCGAAATTGACATTAATGAGCTGCCATTCATTTGATATTGACGAGGCTGAGAAATTCACTAAGTTGTATTTTGTGATACCTTAAGTACTTGTTGAATGAGATTTTGTGAGGCGGTCAGGAAAGAATTTTCTCCTGATAGAGGATAAAATAACGAATAGAAAAATATCTTTTGAGATTTTGGGATCGCATATAATCAAATGAGATTAAGTTATGGTGGCTGTTGAATAGAAGGTTTGAAAACTGCTTTTTAAAATATAATTCTCTTATCATTTGAGTCAGTATGAACAATAAGAAAAGGAATTTCATCTTAGTGCATGGCTTATTCATGACTAAAGCAGGTTAGATGACTACAGGAACTGCTTAAACCGCTATCTTGAATTCAAATTTTTTCTCCAGAGAATTTAATTTGTTAGGGTCTGTAGGTTATTCATACAAACACGAATAAGAATCAAAATTTAGAGCTAACTCAAGCAAACTGAAGATGAATTTTAAAGAGGAATCTTAATTTTTCTGTGAAAATCAAGAAATTTGTTCAAACGTCCAAATAGAGATACACCTCCATCGCCTGGATCGAAAGAGGTAATTATACTCGTCTGATCCATTTATTGGCTTATTTGTGTTTCGTTTGGTTAGGGCCTGTCGTTTGCTTCTTCGTTGTTATCTTATAAACTTTTTTCTCACGCGATCCCATTATCTGCTGGTTAGAAAGATTTGGGATAGTGGGTGGGAGGTGCTTTTCTGATGCCACGGCCTTTGTTATCACAATTTGAGAGTTTATTTTCGTATTGTCTGATTGTAGTTGATTTTTCGAGGGTAATGCTTGTGTGCGTGAAGGATTTTTGCTAGGAATACCTCCTATATCGAGATTGAATGGCTTCGTATTTTTACTAATCGCTTGAGGTCGAATCGGAGAAGTATTTTTTTCAGGTGGTTTTGAATGGATATTCTGGAGCCCAGAATGCGCCAGATTTGAATTTTTTTCAATTGTTGGATTCTCCGTATTCGCAGTTTTTGTTGTGTTTCCCGAACCCATTGAGTCCCCAAGCCGTGGTTCAAAGGCTTTACATATGCATCTTTCTTTATTGGTATTCAATTGAGAAACCTGAGCCACTAAATTTTTCTTCTCATGCTCAAGACCTTCAATTTTTTCTTGTGCATCTTTGAGATTTTTGTCCTTAGTTGCAATCTCTGTTTTTAAAGTCACATTTTCTGCCAATAATTCAGATTTTTCCTTCTCAAGAGCTCTTAGTTTTGCCTCATATTTTTCCAGCTTCTTCATCATATCAGCACTCATCAGCTGTGCTTGGGATCCCTGGGGTGCCGATTCCACGATGATTATTTTCTTTTTATTCGACCCTGTAGCTTTCCCAGCTCCATTAGAAGAAGAGCATTCCTGTGCATTTTTTATCATTTCCTCCTTACCAGAAATTTGAGCAAACACTTTTTCAATATCTTGCTCTGTGAGCTCTTGGCAGTTATTTAACTCCATTCCAAGTATGAAAACACAAGCTCTTAGCCTTTGAAGACCTCGATCTGTATGCTCTCCATTTTCGTAAACGAATTTTACATAAGAATTTAACTTCTCCAAAAGCTCATTAAAACCCTGATTCACCTTAATTTCCTGAGAGGATATGCTCTTCTCGTTAGAGAAATGAGATTTCTGACTATATAGTTCAAGATTCTTTTGTGCGGTGTGGTCAGCACTCAAACGCACGAAATTCAATCCGTCGACTAAAGAGCATACGTATGTTGTGTTTGACAGAGATTTCTTTTGTTCAAGTTCTTTGGTATTGAGTCGCTTATCGTTTAGGAAACAGATGTTGATGTTCTCCCATTGCATCACATCATCCTTTGAAAATAGTAAATCGAGCCATTGCTGTATTTTTGGATCAGAGAACATCGCATTTCTTATCGCAGGGAATAAAAATTCTTGAAACAGGAGATGCAATGCGGTTTTAGGTTTGCTAGTAGATTTCTGCAAATTCATCTCGAAATTGCTTATCTCATTGTTGATTGCATTGAAGACTTCCTTTTCTATCGAAGACAAATTTGAACTGACAGAATTCACAAAGGAGAGTATGTGCTGCTCATATTCGCTAATACTCGAGTGAGACATATATTTCGAGGTGCTGGCTTTTGAGAAAGCTTTGATTTGCTGAGTCTTTTTCGGATCTAGTGCCTCTGAAGTTTGAGTTATTGCCAGCTCTTTTTGACCAAATACATCATAGTAAATATTTTCAGAGATAATACTCGCATCATTCTCCGAAAAAAGCAGCTTTTTCACCTCACTCTCCTCTTTTGCTAGCTTTGAAATTTGGTCTTGCCTCTTAACTTCGTCCTGGCATGCTTTCAGTAATTCGCTGACGTTTTTCGATGATATAAGCTTTTTGATGACTGGCTGCTTTTTCAGAAAACTTGTCAAAAGACTCTGTTGTTTCTCTTCAAATTTATTCATAAGAAAACTGACTGCATCTGTCAATGATGATGATTCATCCGAAAAAATAGCCTTGAGACAAACATGTGAGTCGATCTCATAGAACACCTTCAGCTCATCTCGATCCTTCGATAACTGAAGCACAAGATATATATTTTGGAGAATGTTGAAGAGAGCGTCTCTGAGTTGTGTATCTTCAATCTGGAGCAACTCATTGAGCTGCTGGTTCTCATGACGAGCTGTCAAATTCAGTAATTCATTGATATTACTGAGGACTTGTTCGAGGTGATCTTGATTTGCTATTGCTGAATCGATTGATTGATTCTCTGAATTCAATGTCTTGACTTTGTCAACGAGATTTGCTTTGATCTTCTCGAGAATATAAGGTTTTAGTGAAATTGTCTGCTGATTGGCTGGATCTTTGGCACCATTTTGATCCAATGAAGAAGAATCTGTAACAGTTTCAAGAAAAAGAGGTTGAATTTGTAGTACAGCTTCATAAAAATCTGTCCTGTAAGCACCCTCGTCAAATAATGGAGCTTTCTTGAGTCTCGTACGGCTCTCTTTATGTGCAGCAATCGAAAGCATACACTCTGTATCAAATTATTCTGAGAAGTGATATTAAAATACATATCGAAGCTCTAGGACTCAGAAATAGTGACCGAATGATTTACCGTGAAATAATGAAAGTGAAACTTATTCCTACAGCGACTCACGGAAATCGTTTGAAGTTTAGAGACAATTATGGTTTGTGGGCACCGAAAGAATTTCACATTCTTCTTTTTAAATGCAAGAATCTAAAGTGCCTATGCAAAAGTGAAAGCCGCATATATAGAGAATCTAAGAGATTTAACTTCCTGATTTGGGATCGTTAAGTCAATCGTACGAACAAGAATCAAAATTTCAAGGTACACATCTCTCATGGAAAATCAATTTAAGCTTTTTCTTTCAAAGATACGACTTCTCTAACTCAAACACAATTCATAATTCATTTTATTATCGTGAGTAATTGTCTCCAAAACAAATGTTTATTGCTACCAATAAGTAAGTCGTGTGAATAGCTCAATACTTTTTTCCTTAAGAATTGCGGTTGTTCGTTTTTGAAGGAACTAATTTCGGACTGGTTTCCTTTTTTGATATGTACTTTGGGGTCTGCTGTACATTCATAGCCTTGTTAGAGTCAGTAGCCTTGTTAGAGTAAGTAGCCTTTTTAGTCAGTAGTTTGCTTGCTGTATCTGCCGGCCTTGGCCGACTCGCTAGAAGATTCAATGTCGGGATGTCAGATCGAGAGGGGTCAGTTCCTGATCTTTTGAAGTCAGGTTTCTGATTTCCCTTCGAATTCAAATGAACTGCTTTATTAGGCAGCGGTGAACTAATCCGATTTTTGAGAATGGAGTTTCCAGATTTGACACTAGAAATAGAATCTTTCATTTGCATACTTTTCGGTGACTTGAGATTTGTGAAGTTAGCTTTATCGCCCAAGTAACTATGGCTTGGTGTACCAGGACTTTTCTGAGAAATTGAGCGGCTGGGCTTGAGAGTATTTCGGTGTGTGCCTGAAAAATCGATTTTGAGAATTTTTTTGGGGCTTTGTGTGTCTTCTGAAGATAATGTATTTGTTCTATCTATGCCTTTTGGTATTGAGTCTCCTTGTTTAACTTCAACACCTTTACGTGTGCTCTCCATATTCGCAGTTAAGTGCTGTACTTGGATTTTCAGTTCATTATTCTCGTTTTCGAGGCTTTTAATTTTATTGAGTGCATCTACTAATTCCTGTTGCAAGGTTCTTTGGTGTTCATTAAGCTTCTGTTCAAGAGATTTAATTTGTTTTTCATAGTTTTCTTTTTGAGTGCCCATGTCGGCTTTTAATTTTCGGTTTTCAGTTTCCAACGTAGAGGTTTTGCTATCTGGACGGTTTGAATTTCCTTTCTGTGCAGCAACGAGAGATGATGTTGAAATTCCAATTTTCTTAAGTTTTACATTTTCTTCTTTTAAAAACGCAATTTCATTCTTTAATTCTTCAATAATTTTGCGATTAGGATGTTCGAGTTCTATTATTTCAGGCCTTACTCCTCTCTGAGGCTGGCTATTCAATCGGGACTCTTGGGCGGCGAGTTTCTTCCTTAACGATTTAATTTCTAGCTCAGTACTAAATGCCTGCTCCCGAGCTACGTGTTCCGTTTTCTTCAGAGACTCATTTTCTTTTTTTAAGGCATCATTTTCAATTTTTAGTGAAGCTTTCTCATTCTTCAAAGCTTCAAACCTTTTCTCATTTTCGGACAATATTTTCTGATATTCTTTCTCTTTTATTTCAATATCTGTTAGCTGTTGAGCCAAAATCTTCATTTGAGAGCTATTTTCTGTCGAAACTCCTGCATTCTTTTTCAAAGTTTTATTTTGAAGTTCTACATTCATTAGCTTTTCCTGAAATTCGTCTTCCCTCTTTTTCAAAGCCTCGTTTGTGTTCTTTAAGGAGACTATTTCGCTTTTGCTAATCTCATTTTCCTTCTTCAAAATTGCTAATTGTTCCTTAGTTTCAGACAATTTCGCCTCATATTCTCGTTGAAGATTATGTAATTCAGTCGTTCTTTCATGATACTTTTGTTCGCACTGCTTATATTTATTTTCCCAACCCTTGATCTCGGATAAGAGAGCTCCTAATTTTTCGTCATGAGGCCTCATATTACCGCAAGACTCCGAATTACCTCTCACTTCAGAAACTTGAGTTGAGCACTCTGTTGGCGGATTATCCATAGAATTGCCACTCTCTTCTAAAGCGATATCGCGAATATCGATTTCTTCTCTTTCGGAAAATTGCGCAATGAATTTTCGAAAATCATCTGCTGTGAGCTCTTGGTAATTATTAGTTTCGATTCCGAAAATCGAAATAGACGCTTTCAGTTTCCGCAGAGCTTGCTCAGTATTTTCTTCATCTTTGTAAACGCACTTCACATAGAAAACCAAATTCTCTAGCAGCTTGCTAAATTGCTGATTCACTTTGATTTCTTGGGAAGAGATACTCATCTCGTGAGACAAATGAGGGACATGAGTGTAGAGTTCCAGTTTCTTCTGGGTAGTTTTCGTTGGGTTTACAAGCACGAAGTTCATTCCATCGACTAGAGAGCATACGTATGTTATCTTTGAGAGAGTTTTCTTTTGGTCAAAGTCCCGAGTCTTCAGCCTCTCGTTGGTCAAGAAATAGATGCTGATGTTAAACCATTGCATTACATCATCATTAGAAAAGAGCAAATCGAGCCATTGTTGGATTCGTGGATTAGAGAAAATAACGTTTCTTATCTGAGGGAATAAAAATTCTTGAGAGAGGAGATACAAGGCAGTCTTAGACTTGTGAGTTGAGCTCTGCTGATGCAGATTCCTTTTGAAATCGTTAATCTTCTCTTGAATTGCATTAAAGACTTCTTTTTCTATCGAATTTATGTAAGGACAGATAGAATTCACAAAGGAGAGTATGTGCTGTTCATATTCACTAACACTCGAGTGAGACATATAATCTGAGGTTTTCGCTTCCGAGAATTCCTTAATCTGCTGCGTCATTTTGGGGTTAAGGCCATTTCCTATATTGTTGGCTTCCAAGACCAATGTTTCTGAAGGTTCAGCTATTGTAAGATCTTTTTGGCCAAACACATCGTAGTAAGTGTTCTCGGCTATCACAATTTCATAGTTCCCGACAAAAAGCTGCGTTTTAACCTCATTCTCTTCTGCTACTAGCTTGGAAACTTGTTTATGCTTTGTCACTTCGTCTTGACATGCTTTCAGAAATTCATTTATTTTTTTAGAAGAGACAAGCTTTTTGATAGCCATCTGCTTTTTCAGAAAATCTTTCAAAAGATTCTTTCGTTTCTCTTCAAATTTATTCACAAGAAAACTGACTGCATCTGTCAATGATGATGATTGCTCATTCGAAAAAAGGGTCTTGAGACAAACATGTGAGTCGATCTCATAGAACACCTTCAGCTCATCTCGATCCTTCGATAACTGAAGCACAAGATATATATTTTGGAGAATGTTGAAGAGAGCGTCTCTGAGTTGTGTATCTTCAATCTGGAGCAACTCATTGAGCTGCTGGTTCTCATGACGAGCTGTCAAATTCAGTAATTCATTGATATTACTGAGGACTTGTTCGAGGTGATCTTGATTTGCTATTGCTGAATCGATTGATTGATTCTCTGAATTCAATGTCTTGACTTTGTCAACGAGATTTGCTTTGATCTTCTCGAGAATATAAGGTTTTAGTGAAATTGTCTGCTGATTGGCTGGATCTTTGGCGCCATTTTGATCATGAAATGATAATGCTGAGACAAAAGAGGCAGCTTCCAGAAAGAGAGGCTGCACTTGCAGCACTTCTTTATAGAAATCTCCTCTGTAAGCCTCTTCATCGAATATAGGTCCTTTCTTAAACTTGATATGACTGTCTTTTTTCGAGGAATTTGACTGCATCTGCTTCCAAAACTATAAAATAATTTTGTAAGTCTATGCTTAAATTGCTCAATATCTAGGATTCAATTGTCAAACTTCATCTTGAAATATTTGAGATAGGCCTAGAAAACATGAGGAAATTTGATATGAGTCATCTCTTATGAGTACTGCTAATACTTGAATAGAAATGCATCGAATAATTTGATTGATTAGTTGATGACTTTATCAAGACAGGCTATTAACTTCATGTAGCATTATAATGCATCTATTGCCTGACTTCGCAAGGGTTATATTGCTTCAAACGAAATAAATATTCTACTGTAGCTGTCTTTCAACAGAGTTCTAGTCAGAGCTGCGTCTTCCAAATAAAATTTTTACTAACTACCTCATAATCGGTGTTGCAACCCTCACTATTTAGCTAATATAGCATACTGTTCAAAATTTGGATGAAATAATCATGGAAACCCAAATGCCATTACCGGAAAATTATCAGAAAAACCATAACCTCACCACTCTACACTTAAATAAGCTTTTTCTTAAACTTTTTCATTATCTTACAGAATTGATTATTGATAAACTCCAACCTTTTTCATCAGAAAGTCTGATATTTCAAAGTTGGTCTACGAGTTTGCGATTGTTTTTGTCTCCGAAACATCTGTCGCATTTAACGTAGGCGCGACTGTCGAGCCTTGCTTCACTTCAGCTGGTTGCATGCTTTTCTCACTATTATTGTGACTTTCTTGGTTTTCAGAAGTCGGTGCCTTTGAGTCAGCCTCTGCTGGATAAGGCTTATACATTAACCCTTCTGGTGCCGCTTCATTTTGAAATTCCTCTGCTTTTATCACCATATTTCCAGGAGGTTTATAAGCAAACGCGTTCATCTGAGGGATTATCATGACTCCGTTCTGAGTCATTTGAGGGATCCCGTTTTGGATCTAACACATGATTCAATTGGATAAGCAATCTTTAATTCTCTGAATCAAATACCACGCTAATCTGTTGCTTATTCGGGTCTAACGCCTGCATGGTTGGTAAAATCACGAAATTCATTTGATTGGGCTGCGGGACTAAATTTTGTGGAAGGGCCTGCGTGAACATGTTCATTTGATCAGCGTTGACGCCAGAAACAGCAAAAACACCCTGTGGCTGAGCAGTTTGAGGAAGATTTTGCTGATTCTGCATCGTAGCCATCGTGTTCCATCTAATGAATGATCAAATACTATGGTCAGTTTCAAACTTACTGTGGTTGAATAATTTGTCCTGGAAATTGCACTTGAATGAATTGAGGAGTCTTTTGCACGTTAGTAACGAAAGGCTGTTGCACTTGCTGTTGTAGAAGTCCGTTGGTTTTATTTTGCTGCGCTTGCTGCAAATTCATTGCGAGAATATCATTCTGTTTCGATAATTCATTTGCTCTATGCTCCAAATTCTTTATTTTCTCCATCATTTCCCTCTGCACTTTCTTCAAAATAGCGTTCTATCCAATGAATCAACAGTTTTATTGTATGTGCTTTATCTTCCATTACCTCTTGCTGCAACGTCACAGGATCACGCCCAGAAACATCGTCAACGTTAATCCGATTCTTATTCAATAGCAAAGAGACATCTGAACTCTTTCGTCGGATATCGCGGAGCAAGTCTCTAACCAAGAAATATTGTGATGAGAAATTCCATTTAACGAAAAAAGGAAACGAGTCAAATTTGTAAAGGATACGTCCTCGTAAGACAAGACATAACCACTGAATATTCAAAATTGCTACCTTCTGCCTCGCTGGAACATATCATGCGCAAACATCAGCTCATGAACTTTACTTTTGATCTTCTTAAAGTCATACATATTCAGCTAAAATAACCATGATATGAGCTTTTTAGTACGAAATCAGCAACTACCTGCCTAATGAAAGATGATATGTTTCCGTGCTTGAAATGGGCCGGGAGCACAGTGTCCGAAAACAGCTTAGAGTCTTTAATTACGAGGGCTTTGCCATCATCATTCCATGAGATGATGTGATGTAAACTTGGATCCTTGAAAGAGGGTGGATAAGATGACGGAAGATGAATAGTTACCTCAAGTATTTCGTAAGTTTTCTGAAGGAAATTAGGAATTGATGACTCTTCGAGAGTTCGGACTTTCTTAACTTTATCTTTGGAATTAGTGTTTTCAGAGTTTTCCATCCGCGTTTAGTCAAATCAAACTTTTGGTTCAGAAATTGATTATTTTATTTTTGGAAAAGTTTCGTGGGCTTATGGAAAAATTTAATTAGGCTGTGTCTTGATGCAAAGAAATTCTGAAAAAAGAAGTTTTAATTAAACGTAGTCATCTGTAGCATAAGATTCCAAAATTCAATCTGTTTAATTTAGAGCGTAGAATTGGAATTGGTCACATAGAATAAAAGAATTGATTCTGATTCCAACGTTACTTCTGAAGCTTAAGGTGATTGGAAAGACCCATAGTATGCAGTTTGTGAGTGTACATGTGTTATTTGTTGATATTATTGTATCTATTGCCTTTAGGTTGTAGGGGTGAGATCGAAATTTTTGATTATTGTTGATGGATAATATTGGGCTGAGCTATTTTGGTTGTAGTGGCAGCTCTTTTACAAACGGGGATGTTGCTATTGAGATAATTCGTTTATTTGAATCTGTCAATATCACAGTTCTACGAGCATATAAGATGATGTAATGTGTATAGTGCAACTGCTAATGATGGTAAGTACTTATCGACTTTTGATAATTAGCTAACATTGTTTTTGAGCAGATATAGAGTTTTCGTCGCTGATAAGTACTCTATCTGAGCTGGACCGAGTCACCTGTATCCATTACTAATGTTATCGTATCTGTGGCTAAGGGAGATAATTCACAAAGCTCTAATACAGCTTCAACACTCTATTGTAGGAATATTGGGAGAATACTTACTTGTAATGGGTGTTTGATATTTCCATTCTTGATCCGAAGGAATTCTTCATAGCAAATCGGAGATACCTTTTTCTTCTTAAATTTAAGAATCGTACTACGAACATTAATTATCGTGCAATACGAGTACTTTGGGAGTCTCTTTTTTCCCACCCATATTTCATAGTGCGAAATTTCTATAGAAATTACCTTCAGTTGATTTTGTGTTTCATTATTAAAGTATTTCTCGACTAACTAACACTAATAGTTCAACTACAATAATTTGATAGCTTTCTTGCTCAATTTTAATGGTATTTGCAATGCATTTGATGTATTATTAAGCTTCTTCAATTTAAATACTGTTAATAATTATGGATAAGCAATTGTCAAATACAAACACCAAAGAAATATTAAGAACTATTATGAAAACACATACAACTGCGACGCCTTTTACATACCCATTGACTTTTCAATCTTGAACCCGAACATTTCGCACTAATAACAACAAATTAAATCAACAACAAACCAAAGAAGTAGCAAATACATCTTTATCCGGATCATGACGCTTTTTGCACTAGAAACAAATATTTATGTTAGCAATCGCAACAAAATGA
>ENA-UOTZ01000923-UOTZ01000923.1-compost-metagenome-genome-assembly--contig:-NODE-923-length-22895-cov-8.236173_pt1 | contig 22895 bp, 17 predicted proteins | sample MGYA00238144_ERZ746983 | MGnify/ENA primary metagenome ERZ746983 (study PRJEB28759, sample SAMN06268863) | compost metagenome | isolation source: single cell | place: USA: California, Emeryville, Joint... | reverse complement strand
ACAAAGAGAGTGAACTAATGAGTAAGGACCACAAAAGAATTGATTATATATGATTTACAGAAGCAAAAGCGTCGATTGCATCAGGGAGGTGTTCTATTATCAAAGGTGTAGTCAAGCCGTATTTATGTTTCTGGAAAGCTGCGTATGCAGCTCGTTTAGTGATTATATTAGCTAAAATGCATCCCTTCAGAATTCGAGATTCTTTCTCAGATGGCTTCTCATTTTCGCAAAAAACACTGTTCCAGTGGGTATACAATCCCATTAGCCCGCTTAAAATATCACCTTGCCCACCGCTCCGCTTGAGCCCGCCTTGCTCTTTTACAACATAAACCTTCTGACCGTCACTGATGACATCGAATTCACCTTTGTAAGACACAGCCACATTATGGAGGGCTCGGGAGAGATTAACAACATCGGAAACATAGGGATTATCCACGTCGACCTCAAGTACTGTAGCTTCGTAGTTTTTCAGCTGTGTCTTAGCTTTCTCCTTCTCAGCATCGCCCACTCGTTTCTTATCTGGCAACACCGATTTCCAAAGTCTATCAAACTCTACTTTATTCGGAGTAAGCGTCGTTCTTGAAGCGAGACTCTTTAATTCCTTCGAGATTCGGGCGCGGACTGGGGAATCACTCAGGTACCAGAGCATATCCCCATCAAAAACGACTGTAGATGTTTCGTGGATCTTGCTTAGGAGATCTTCAAGATATTCTCCGACGAGCGGATCTCTTCCTAAACCAGGGCCAAAAACAACGGAGTGCATTGAATCAAACCACTTTGTGATATCTGTGACGCATTTCTCTCTCCTCTTTTGGTCAAATTCAGATTCTTTGCAGATATCAGAGGAAACAAGGCTGTTATGCACGATCAATTCAGGCGAATAGCATTTGATAGGAATTCCGGCCGTTTCAGTACAGAAGATATGCGATAGATCACCGCCGCCTTTCAGAGCAGAGATCCCCGCGTAGTAAGGAGCTCCGGTGTAGTCGAATGAACCGCCTACTACAGCGATTTTGCCGTTCTGCCCTTTATAGCGATCAGGGGTCAAACGCGGTATGATCTTCGCTATGTGTGAAAACTCGATCTTGGATATATTTTTGAGGCTTTGCATTGTTCTAATTTTTATTTGAAACAAATTTTAGAACTTATCGAAATAAACAGTTAGTCGACACAATTTAAAGAGCAATGCTAATAATATGGATAGCAGATATCATAAAGACTTTCATACAGGCATAATTATTACAATTAAAATACAATAGAGAGGAAAATGGCATTAACAGCGGTAATTTATAACAAAAAATTATGCAGATTAGGACTCAACTACACTACTATCTGAAAGTGCGTGGATATTTCTTTATTGAAAAGTGCTTCATTTAAGAAGTTTTGACACAACTACGATTTTTCAGCCTATCAGACTTCTTTTTGAGTTCCTATTGCAATTGTTAAACCCTGTAATAAATATATATTTCTTACTTCTCGCCACTGATTATAGGGTTTCTTGCCATAAGAGTCTGCTATAGGGTCAGCATGTCTTGGAGTCTATATGTTACAGTTGGTTATAACCTCGTTCATTATATGCTTGGGTACCTGGGATTGAGAAACGCTGTGATACGTTTGGAAAATTTTTGAAAAATCATAGGGGTACTTTGCTGTATGAATGAAAGTCCCAAGCCTTTCTATCGTTCGCCTAATAAACCATGATGATCTATCTAACAACCGCAAGAAGTAGTTGATACTTAAAATTGTTTAGTAGTTTGTAATCCTGGGTCAGATTATGCGGACCGACCACCCGGTTCAATTCAACGACTCTATCTCTTTTCGAAATGACGATTTTTTGCGTGATTGGCGACTGAAACTCATTAAATAACGTGCTGTTCAGGCTAGGAGACATCTGTAGATACGATTTTCAATGCGTTAGGACAGAGCTTTAACCAATAGGAATACATGAGGTGAATAGACATCAGTTGGCAAGTTTGAATTCGTGACCAACATCAGCTTCTTTGGGTCGCTGCTCGCAAATGAAATGTTTTTCTTGGTTCCCGTTAACTTAAGCGAAAAATTGAGTGTCTTTTTCCCAGAAGGCGTTTTGGAACCAGATTTTAGTTCCTCAGGCTTTTTCGAGAAGTTCAACATCTTGTCGAGCTCTGAATTCCCAGCATACTTGTGATTGGAGCTACTATGTTTAGTTGTGCTCGGTAATTTTGTTTTAGGTGCCATGTTAAAGTGAAGGACATTGGAGTTATGAGGTTTGTCTACTGCTATTTCAAGTTGCTCGAGTTTGATCGGGTCGTGATTGGTGCTTGGAGCTTTGTAGACGGATCGGTGGTTGAATAAACTGCTTTCTGCAATTGATGACTCTTCGCGGATTATGGAGTCCATATCGGAAGCAAGGGCTGCAAATCAAATAAAATATTGTTTAGAGCTTAAGCACAACGGGGTTAATTAAGCGCGTAGCGTTACGGAATAAAAGTTTCAATCGCTGAAAAATGTTTTAAAACTTTGTGCGCAGGTTGAGCATTAAGGATTGAAGGACCATTGGCGTAAGGATCCTGCAGGGGCTAGATGTAGAAGGTAGAATTCAAAAACAAGGACGACGGTGACCTAGTTTTTCAGTCCAAATTCGCACATAAACAGCATTTCTTTAACTAATAGTGGTTATAGATGGGAATCTTGTTCTTATCCCAAAGGTGGTGGATCCTGAGACCTACCCTTTAATGAAATAAGACCAAAGTTCGAGCCTCTTGCTATTGTTGCAAAAGTTGTTTTGTGGGATAGTAGTACCTCAGTAGCGCAGAAACCAAGAGTTGAGATATCGACTTCAGCCTAGCTTTACACCTTGATAGTATGTTAAAATCGCATTATGGATATAATATTAGGTCTTCTAGCAATTTTATAATGTTTTTAAGGTGTTGAAATGATTAAATGCTTTATCTCAAAAGTGGCTAAATATAAAAGTAGTTTCGGCTGGTTCGAGCTCTTTCCTTGGTAGATACCATTATCATTTCATTCCTCCTCTCCTGATCGGTCAAACCTAACAACTAATAAAACCGTAGTTGAAATCCGATACACCGGTGGTAAATCAAAATGAGTCTCAAACACTTTAATCAACTGGGTTTTGCCAATGATTATTTGTAACTTCACCCAACTTTAAGTAGGGCACTATCATTTTTTTAGCTTAGAGGTGAAGTAAACAAGTAAATCCTTTATATAAACGATGTGAGATTCCGCAAAAAACTTACAATAACATGCTACTATATGATTTTTTCAGTTGCCTCAAGTAGTTGAAACAGAATAGTAAAATCTGAGATTAGAGTATCGATAAACAATATTAGGTCTGATTTATCAATAATCTATATTTAGGAGCGGTTTCAAAATTATTTTCATTATATTTCTCTGTGGAAAGCTTACCCACCTCCACAGAGCCCAGATTATCAATAAGAGCCATTAAAAAAAGTAACAAGGGGTTCTGAAAGCAACTATACTGTTATTAATAAAACCAAAAACCCCGCGTTGGTAATGGATATACCAACATCACGAGTTAATTAATTTATTAGCTAACCATTTTATTACACTCACTCTGGTATCATTTATTTCCTTATTAATTGAGAAAATACCCTCTGAAACACTTTAATCAACAGAATTTTATTATTATTTGAGAGCTCCTTCGCTCTATCATTTCACTCAACCCTAAGGCATCACAACTCTGAGCATGAAAACTGTGATTATAGCCAGCCTCCACTTTCTTTGTAAGTTTTTCCTTGAGAAAAAGAAAGCTCGCCTTTGTTTTAAAGTAAATTCCATTAAACCACTCTCGTATCATTAAATATCAAATGAGATGCTGTCTCGTGATTTCCTTGGAAAACTCCCAGCAAATTAAGGATTATCTGACTTCAAGATTTTGCCAGCGTGAGATAACCGAACTATTTCTCTTTATACGAACAATTTTCTTGCGAATTCTGGTTAAATTAAACTAAATTAATTTAATTTGTCTCATCTCATGGATATTTCGAAGCTGAGAAAATTAATTAATTACTCTTGATGCAAGAGTCAGGTGATTTATTAATTAACGCGATCCCGGATTTTGTACCTTAGAATGAACCCTGACAACCAACAAGAAAATCATAACCCTCTTCCAGGTATCTCCCTTCCTTTCTACCCCTGAATTCTAACCTCTAAGCAGCAAAGAGAACCCAAGCTGGGATTACAAGGAATAAAAAAAGCGCTTCACCTATTGAAAAGTCCAGAGAAATCTTATGGTATAAGTATTTTCAGACCTTCAACTTCTACTTCTCGAAGCCCATTGACGAAATCCTCCTGGACAGTGAGGCGCCTCATGTCCTGCTTTTCAAGGACTACTTATACTATGACGATGAAAGAGAGTTCTTGCGGAGATCTTACACGATTAATGAATTTCAAGAAAGACATAAACTACTCTGCAGTCTCTATAATAACCTCGATTTCATGACGAGACCCAACTTGGCTAAACACTCCCAGAACGATATTATTATGAAACGAAACTTGAAGTTGCAGAAATTATTTTTCCTGAAATTGTCATCTGAGGCCGAAAACCGCGAGCTCCTTGCGCAGAAGATCCCAGTCATACCTCGGTACATTGAGGATAATATTTACTCATCAACCACGGAAGTTGAGTCGCAGAAAACCAAGCTGACGGTGAGTTTAGCAGATGATAGTGCGCTGGGAAAGAATGTCCTGAGTACTTTTAGAAATCAAGAGGGAAATTCAGTTAGAAAGGATGAAACAGGGTTTGGCGGTGAGTCTAGAGCCAATTCGCAAGCTCTGGTAAAAGAAGCGTCGATTTATAATGATATAGCATGTGATAGCTTGAAGAGAATAGAAATGGATATGAAAGGGCTGAAGGAAACAGAGCCTGTTTCGCTGGGGTCTTCGTTTAACTCTTCAAACGTGAACCCGCAGTTCATTCAGGGGATTGGCAGTACGATAGATTCTCGAGGACTGCTGTCAGAGGAGATTGATTTGATTTACAACTACAGCATTGCTAAAGTAAATAACCGGATCCCTGCATCTCCTGAGCAGAATCATACTAATAAGTTGAATGACTCCAATGACAAGAAACAAAACCGGTCGGCGGAGAAGCGAAAAAATGATAATATGAAAAATTTTGGACCCTCAGCTGATCCAAGAGTCGCATTGCAAAATTTCTCGAAGGCTAACAGTCCAAGCAAGCAGGCAAATGACACGCATGTCAATTCATCGCCTACAAAAGTCAAAGCAGAAGGCCATCAGAAAATTGTGAGCAGAAATTTGATGCAAGCGATACAGGCAGATATGAAACGAGAGGTACATGGTCAGTACCAAGGGCCGACCCTCGCTGATAAGGTATTAGGTGAAAAGATCGAGCATCCAAGCCTAAAAAACAAATACTCGCAAGCCCCACGTGACCAAAACCCGAAAGAGCGTGGCGCCACCCTTCGTGTGTCCGCGTCTCCGAAGATTAATAAGATTAATCTCAATAAAAGTCCTCAAAAATTTTTTCCTCTGAACACTCCAATCGACCCTCAATCCCCTGTCGTTGAAAAAAAATCTCTCGCTGGCGCCAAAACTGAATCTGCCTCGAAAATGAAAGAAGAAAGATCTCCAGTTTATACCAAGCGCAGTCCGAAAACTGCGAAAATTAACTTGAATGACGTTTCTGAGCGCAGCAGAACTGAGAATTCAGATATAACAGGGCATAATAACAAGTCTATCATTCCTAGTATTAAAAATCTCGTCATGAAATTTAACAATACGAAGGCTCCCTCACAAAGCAGCGATGAATTCCTAAAAACCATTAAAGGCAAGAATTTTAACATAAACAAAATCACCGAAAATCCACTTATATCTCGCCCAGAGACAAAAAGAGTTTCTTTGGTGAGCGGGAATTCCATGAGCCCATCTAAGGATAAATCACAAGACCAACAGCCTTTATCAACGACGTGCTTTCTAGAAACAGAGCACCATGGAGATATATTGTCCTTGTCTGTCCAAAACGTTGCCAAAAGCCATCTTAATACGACCATGGGCATGCAAACTTTAGACACGCTTTCTCCTGAGCAATTCCCTCAGACCACGCTAGTTTCTCAAGGGAGTTTAGATATGAAAGCTGGTAGCAAGGTCAAAGAAGCCTGGATCGACAATGTTTCTGAAAAGAAGTTCCTGGCGCCAGCGTACAGGTTTATTGGCAAGAAAGAAACGACCCCAAATACCCATCAGACGCAACCGGTAAACCATCATTGCACAACGGAAGAGTCGTATGCAAAGACAGAGTCTTCGGTAGTGAAAGGAAGAATTGCAAGGACAAGCATAAGAGGAGGATCATGGTCTAACTTTGATCATTTGAAGCGGACGGTTAAGATTGACATGCAAATCAAAAGCGACGCAGAGACTAGGGCAGAGACGCGTGGACAAAGCCATGAGAGCAGAGTCTTATCGGATGACTCAGACCAAGCAGAATTTCCTCGGCAGAATTCTCTTGGAAAGGAGTCGGCTAAGCTGATATACATACCAACGAAGGTACCAGGGAAACGAGATTCGCATCCAATTAAACCGCTTTCGCCTAAAACGAGAGATTTTAAGATGAATTTTGAGAAATCGCAGCAGCAAACGAACAAAAGCGCGCATAATGAGAGTTCAACCAGGTATTATAATATTATGTTTGAGGGTAATAATGTTCAATAAATTATTAGACTTGGTAGCAGTGAAGTCAATCAATCTCAGAACTCAGGACTAGGGAACAATAAGTCTCCATTAAGAACAACTACCAAGGTTGAAAGCAAATCGGAGAAAAAACCGACGCATAAAACGACAGATCAGTTGCCAGTTGACACTGGGATTAAACTCACCGTGGTTTACCATTCCAGCGGCAAAAGTCTTGGTTCGTATCCTAGTCCTAATGACAAAGGGATGCTTCTTAGCGAAGCTGAACGCTTGAAAAGAAGAGAAGTGCTAAGGAAAATCGCAAAGAGTAAATAGCGAATTATGTATGAAAAGGTTTCAAAACTTTCGGCTAAAAAATAGTTTTCCTAAATTTTTGCATTTAGTGGAATAAAATTACCATTTCATTTATATTAACGTTAATTTTTCGATCAATATTTTTCTAAGTGTTGTTTCCATTTTGTATTTCACTTTCGTTTTTTTAATATCCTTTTCAGAATTGTACGAAAAACAAAATTGATCTATATATATCGATTGTCAAGCAAAACTTATATTTGTAGAGAGGATTAGACCAACATAAGGCTAGCTACTCGACTCATTTCAAAACTAGCAAGCATGGCGAAGTTACGATGACTGTGAAAGAGATTTTTTAAGGTGTGCGATAGAATCCCAAGTCAGCGAGCTCAAGATACCCATTAAAGAAAATATTCCTCCTATGACTGCGCAGAGCTATATGAATAAAACGTTATTGCTCAGAGTTCAAACGAAGCGAAGTTACTTGTACTATAAGGTAATAAGGGTCACGCTCGGATATACGGAATATCATAGTGATTGGTGATACTTCGTATTTGAAAGTGACAGTTGGATTGCCATGAATTGGGACCTCCTAAAAAGAAGATATTGGTCCTTTATTGTAGGTGTGTGATTTCATACCATATCTTTGAAACTCTGAGAGAATTGCATTGTTTCCATGACGACATTTGAGGCAGTTCTAATAAACTTCGTAGGGACGACCTTAAAGTATGACGTGAAGCTTCGTAGAGTCTTGTCGTCTCCAGGTTCAATGCCAAGATAAGGGTTATAATTCAGCGGTTCACCATTAAATCTAGCAAATTATGAGCAAAAAAGATTGATAAGAGCTTTTCCGTACGAGCTGAAAGTCTTGAGAATTGGATTATCTGGACCAAAATGAACTGATTTAAGCAGATAGTTAACATTCAGGAATTCCGCACTGCGCTGAGACGCGACTTCGTAATATCGTTCTCTGTGCTCATCAAAGCCGATATGAATGTTGCCGGGAACCTAATGCATCTTTATAGCCCCTCATTTTAATTTCATCGAGATTTCACCTTGTCGACATTTGATTGGATGTAAATGTCGCAACCTTCTTTATTATCAACGGATGTAAAAATGTCCTTTTTCTCAGCTTCTGACCCACGATAGTTCGGGCTCGATTCTTCAGCCTAGATATTAATTCATCTAAATGGTTAAAATTGTCATTTACATAGCTCTGAGCTGTAAGTCTCTTTCCGTTACTGTCCACACGTGTGAAATTTACGATATCTGGTTTCGTTCGATGTCCCAGCTCATCTTCGCTATGAACGCTTAAGACTGAAAGATTATAGTGATATGGCTTAAAAGTTTTAGGAAAGCATACGATAACAAGGAGCCCGTTTCATTGTGATTTCGATTATAACATCCATTTTTGAGTGAACGTCATCACTTTCCACTTTGAACTCCTTTACCCAGTTGGTCGTTGTGTAATCAGTGATTTCATAAATAATTAGCATTGCTCCAATCTAACAATCTGCATGAATGAATGCTATTTTGCTTTCTTTACCACAAACGCCAGCACAGTGTATAGTCCGCCAACCCATGTTGACGTCTCTACGTCGTCTCTTATCTTGCGGAAAATATCAAAACTTCTCATAGATTCACTCGACAACAATTAATTATATCTAGCAAATATAATTATTTGTCCACTTTTATTCTTTGTGCAGTTTTATCACTCATGAAACTTTCAATAAAACTATCACTCATTAAATTCAATTCATTCTTTCTTTCCTTTCTGGTTATAAGATGCCTGTAATACCTATGAATAATTCTTGTAAGATACATAGAGTTCTCTCCATTAACAAAATGAATAGTTGATAAAAATCCAATAAAATTGTGAAACATGAACATTAAAATCCAACAAAAATTTGCAAAGCAGGACAATCTCTTAATTTTTTATTGTTCAGTAGCTGCTGCAAGTAAACTTTCAATGCAAATCGCCGATATTCTATAACTTTCTGGCTCTTATTGCTTACCATTCCACCAACTGATCCTTTGAACGGGAGTTCAGGCAAAACGATATCATTCTGTTTGGCATAATCTTTCAGCTCCGAATGCAGCGTCCGGAAGTCCTTGTATCTCTTTGAGATATTATAGGTCTGGGAAGTCAGACGGTCTTCCACATTGATCTCATAAAACTAATATAGATAAAGACAAATTCGAATATTTTTCTTTGAATGGCAGTTTTACCGTGGTCTGTTCTCCGCCAGCCTCTTGTGTGTTAGTTTTTGGGATTATTACTCGGAAATCGCCTTCCTCCTGCGCTTCTGGAGATTGAGCTCGGTCAGTATAGTCAAAGATAATCACGCTTTCCTCCTTCCTGAGCAGAAAATGTCAACAATATAAGGAAACTACCAAAAGATGTTGTACCCTTTGATAGTCAATTTCCTGCCCCTTAAAAATTCTGCATTATTATTTCCAAAGGCCAACGTCATCGATCTTTCATTAGAGTGTGAAGTCGGTGAATTGGTTTTCTCTGATGATTTTCCTCTGTTTTGCGCTCCTCCAACAAAATCACTTCTGGTACGGCTCTTCGCGCCATCATCAGAGAGATAAAAATCCTTCGGACTGAACTTACTCAGCCTTGGGGATTCGCCAGAAGCATTCGTGAGCGTTGTTTTCCGACTTATGGTTCCTTCGCTACTTTGCTATTAAATAAAATTGAAAGGAAGAGGCGACAGTGCCCTGTTACTTCGTCGGATTTATTAATCCATTGCTTTAAATAAGGCGTAAATAACTTCTTCTCAAAAATCAGCTTTATTATGGCATTTAATCTCTCCTTTCGGTCAAGGATCGTCTCTTGCATTTGTGCTTCACTGAAGATGATAAACATCAATAACGAGGATTTCAAAAGAAGATGTGGCAACCTTTGCTTTTTTTTCTCAGGGAAGGGCGGAAGTGGGGTTGTTGGGAATGCTTTAAATATCTGAGATTAGAAAATTCAGTTCAGTGTTAGATAGGAATAGGATTGACCTTCATATAGAGTTTGTAAAAGTCCGAGTAGCTTTTTTGAATCGTAAAGCTGCTGAAATTGGTTCTGAAGTAGATATTATAGCCCTTTGTAGATGCAATGTTATTATCATTGAGAAAATATGCAATATCATCATACCACAGATTTCTTTCCGTCTTTGTTCGTGTGGTCATAGTCCTTGATTTCTACTTCTATTACCGCCTCCAAGCTATCAAGTAGCTCGCCTATTTATAGGAAAGTTAAGTGAAATTATATAGTTCAATCTCACCTTTCGGTGATGTCAAGTATTCATCTTGTGGCTCATTCGCAAACCGGATATTTGACTTTGGTCCTCGAGATGATTTTTCTTTACTCAGCGTTGATTTTCGTTCGAGTTGGTGAGTGCTAGCCAGACTGCTTGGATTTGATGCGAATTGTTTTTCCGGTGATATATTAATTCCCACCTGAGAATTGCTTCTCATGGAGTTACCCGGGATCGAATTGCCAATAGAACGATGAGAAATGTCGTCACGATCATCGGTTGCCAGCTTCCCAAACTTATGATCATTAATTGCTGAATAATTGACTTGGACGATTGAACTATTATTTGAGGGGTCCTATTATATTTTTCCCATCATTTTTCAATATAAGACTTTGCTAGCTGTTACATTTAGTAGAGGGTAATTTAAGGGGTAAACCACTGTGCTTTCCCGAGGTTTTATGGTCTTTACATACACAAGCCTTTGGGCTATTGATTCAGAACTCAGGGCGTCTTCTGTATCTTTGATCCAAATCCAGCTAAATATGCCTATTCATGAGAAAATATCTCAAAGTCATCGGAAATTAAGAATTTATGCACTTAGAAAGGCTACGGTGGCGCAGTAACTGAACTCGAGGACTTCCAAAGTATCAAAGCCTTCAGGATTCGCCTGGAAAGAATTAATAAGTCTCAGTTTCGCACGGAATGTGTCACATTTTCTATCCCCATCACCAATATTTCAGTAACCTTCGCCAGAAAGGCCACCCAACAGAAAATCCGCAGATATGATGAAGTGAAACCAAATCTCCTGTATTCAGTACGTAGTATGACCGCTGCAATAATCTAATGAAGATTGATTGTTTAATGATCGACCAGGATTTGCAAAAACGTCATACCCAGTTGGCCGCGTTCAAAACACACATCTATATCGCAATTTACTTTGAGAAGAGAATGAATTGATTTACTGTATAGTAAGAAATTCTGATCAAATGCGTGTATTGGCCTTGGCTTACTCCGATAGCGAAAATTACCGTGCACGCTTCGCAAGCAGAAACCAGATAAAACCATTAAATCCAAGAAAATTTACAAATTGCGATCGCAGCCAGCACTAAACAGCAAAGGAATTTGACAATGTGGATGAGAGTTGCCTTTGGAGGGTGAAAATCGCTGGTTTGGAACCGAAAGTTTCTGGTAGCTTTCCTCCCGAGGTAAATCATCGCACCTGAAGGTATCATCGAGCAGAACAGTTGTCCGAAACAAGCGAATTGCTGATCAAACTACAAGGAAGCATGAACTGTTGATTGTAATGTCAGATAATTTACACATTCTGTAAAAACCATTAGGAATGGTCAACTGCAGTTTCGAAGATTTTTCGAGGATAAAATTACAAGAAAAGAACTCTTGTTTTCAAATAAAGTTAAAAATGTTTTTATTTCTGGAAAGAGAAAATGTTCCGTTTAGCATTAAAAAATGACGGACAGCAGATCTTTAATTATGCATCAAAACTGCTTGAAAAAGGCGGATACTTAATAATTTTTATGAAGGACATTGACATTGATATCTCTAATCTGCACTCTAACAGCATTAATATCATTTTCTATAGATTCTATCACTTTTTCGATCTCTTTCTTCTTTGCTATGTTGGCAGATGATTTTAATTTGACCTTTTCGAGCTGCTGCAACTCATCGATGTACTATTGAATATATAGTCAAGTGTGTGTTAAGCTAAATAATGTACTTTATCTCGCTTCATTTGGAAACTCATGAGCTTGTTTTCAAGCGCTTTAATCTCCTGTTCATGCATATCGATCTCGATTGGAGATAAACTTCGCTTCTTTCTCATCGCAGGATGTTCCGGCTCAGGGGTCACCGTGCGTTCTGGAGTCTTCGTTTTCATTTTCGCTTCCTGTGTCCCTTGAGTTTTGTCGGTTTTCGTGAGCTCAGACATCACAGCAATCTGTCTAGCCGTGCTTATTTCGCCTCCAAAGGTGATAGAGCCTAATTTCATTTTAAATAGTCAATGAAAACCAGCACAATCTGTTTTACTTAGATTCTTCTCTATGAAAACTCTCTTCCCTGGGCTCGCGAAGCTCTTTTCTTCGGATTTAGGATTCCAGGCAAGAAGTTTTGGATCGGACTTATTCATTTCGACTTTTTGTCGGGTATGTTTAACTGAATCAACGCTCGCGTCTAGTCGAGAGGCGTCTTTCGTCGGCTCCTCTATAGCACTTCGATTAAGATTCTCTCGCTTATAATACGGCACGCGCTGTTTTATGGTATTATCTTCTTTTTCTTCTGACCTCTAAAAGCAATAAGTATTCAACAAACATTTTTACGAATCTCTTACGTTTTGTTTCCTTGGACTTCTCGAATTCTGCAACTGCCTCTCTAGTCTCATCTCTCTGAAATCTTTTAGTGTCGAACTGAACTTCGTTTCTCTTCGTTCAGGCGAAAGTTTCTCTGATTCCTCAAATTTCACTTTACTAGGCTTTTGGGGGCTTTCGGATTCTGAAGATAGTCTACTATTTATAAAGCTCGGGTATGTTGACTGTTTTGTGGTTCTGCCGGATATGTTGTTTTGGTTCTCAGGCATGGTTTTTTTGCGGCTTTCGTTCCCTTGAGCCTCCGGTTTCGATTCGAGTATACTGTATTTTTCGTTAATTCGAGACTTAAATTTTGAACCAGAATCTTCTTTATGTGGGCTGACCTGCTCAGGAGAAGAACGCTGAGAAAGTCGTTCTGATCCTCTAAGATGTCTCCTTGTTCCAACTTGAGCCCTTTGCTGAGCGGTAACACTGCCTTTTATTTTGTTCAGCTCTTCGTTAAGCTCTTGAACGAGCTTTGATTGCTCCTGAATGAAATATTATGTTAAAATCTCCAAAAAAAATTCATAATTTACTCCGAAAGTTTTCTCAGATTTTGTAATTATTGATTGCAAGTGATTGATATCCCTCGAATATCTCTCGATTATTAATCTTGAGTTCATTTCTTGCTGTCTTAACTCGATAAGTTCTTGCTTTACTTCGAAAAGGCTGTCTTTCGTCTTCTCGTTTTCGTTTAGTAAAATCTTGTATTGAGAACTAACACTCGCAATCTGGTTCTGTAAGCTTTCATTTTCCAACAACAAGAGATTGTAATCTTGTTTTTGATCGTGAAGACGTTTGGTAGTTTCCTCGTTCTTAGTTTTTAACCGCTTATTCTCGCTCTCGAGCTCTTTGACTTTTATTGCTAATTGATCATTCTGTTTTCTACTCATCCAAAGATTATTATCGTGGATAAACGCACTTATTACTTGATAGTGGTAAGCTCTTGCTGGTCGGTGCTCGCTTGCTGATGCAATTTAGCTATTTGTTCCATTAATTTCTCTGAGGTGTCTTCAAGATCTCTATGAGAATTATGAGCAGTTAAGAGTTTCTGCCAATTAGTAGTCAAGCTATATGTACTTGTCTTTTTTATTGAATTGATCGAGCCTCTTTTGAATTCTTTCTTTCTCTTCCATTATCCGAGCTTTCGCATTTGATTCAGCTGCAAGCTTTCTTTTTAGATCGTCAATTGTGCTCTGGAGCGCATCTTCCGCTTGATTCTCAGTATTGGTCTTTTGTCGAAATTTATATCATGAATTATTATGAAGCAAATCAACCTTATCGCGTAGATTTTGCAATCGAAGCTCCAATACACTGATTTCTTCTCTATGAGCTTTCTTCTCTTGATAATGCTGCTGTTTAATATCTGAGCAAATCCAATTAAATTAGCAACGAAACTCAAACTCACATCACCTTCTGTTTCATTGATTAATTTCTCGAGTTGAAGGATCAAATCTTGGCATCGCTTTTCTAATATCTATATATCCACATTATCATCTGAGGAATCTCTCAGCTGCTCACCTTGTTTGTTTCGCTTTCACGCTCAAGGGCTTTGGTGGTCTCTAGCAACTTTGTTTTGAGTAAAAACAAATCGCTTGATTCTGTGATAAGTTTATTGTCTGCGAGTAAATTTCTGGATGGCTCCTCGACAATCGGACCTAAGTGAGGTGCAACCCCAAGTAAACCTGAGTAATTCGCAGACTGGGAGAGGGCATTCATAGGCAAATACTGACTTGCTGAGTGATAATTCAAGTTAAAAGACTGGCTATGATCGAGCCCCAAATACATTCTCGAGCGAGACAATTGATGATCCCGCCCCACCAACACGCTATCTTCTTCTGATTCTAGTCTAGTTGCATACTTCTCTTGTCCCGGTGACACCTTACGAGGCTTGGCATTCACTTCTGAAGTGTTCGTTTTGGCTTGCCCGGTATTATTCTCATCAGTCCTTGGACGAGTAGCACCTTTCATGGGGCTCTTACTGCTAGATTTCTGTTTTGGGTTTATATTAGCTTGCCCAGATTTGGGTTTCTCGGTAGTTTCCTTCATGAATTTCTGAAACAATTTTGATTTTTTAAAATGCTTTAGCTGCATCCCATCATCGATGCCCTCTGATGGACTTAGAGAAACTTGACGTGCACGTTGCTGCTCCTTGTCCGCAGTTTTCTGCGGACTTTGCAAAGTATTATCCTTCGATACTCCTCTATATTCCCTCTCTTGCTTGCTCATTCCAGTATCCGCAATATTTTTACTGCTTTGTTCTTTGTCTTTGGCCGAAGGTGCTAATTCATTCTGTTTCAGATTCGACTGTGTCGTTTTGAACTGAGATGCACTAGGTTTACTGGAAGGCTCTTCGGTTTTAGATGGGCCTCTGTAACTAACGCTCTTATCGTCTGATTTCACGGATTGGTATTCATCATTCATAACCGCTTTTTCGAGATTTACAAACGAATCATACGATCCATCATTGCGGTTCATTTCAAAAAATGAGTCTCTGTTGGCAACCCCGCGGTCGGGCTCGGATTGAGTTTGATTTTTTTGTTCTTCGGTCATTTCGTTGGTTCTTTCAACAATTGGGATGTTTTCCTGAGAATATGCTTGATGGATGTTTCCTCTGAGGTATTTCTGATCGAAATCGAGATTTTTCAGTTCGTTTTGGAAATCATACGAATCAAGAGTGACTCTGTTTTCGTCTTTGCTTCTTTCAATCGCGCCTTAAATGAAATCTAATCACTGATTGTCATCCTGGTATTTTTTTACTTTCATCAGCTGGTATAATAGCTTTATCTTTATCTGTCCTTTCCATTTACAAACAGTATGCCGATCACCTTCTCTTATTTTTGTTAATCTTAAATTTTATTTATTGCTGCATATCTCAAAAAGAGATATAATTTATTCTCTCAAGAAAAATACAGAAACTCATCTAATCTATTCGATATCTCTTTGAAAAAGGAATGCTTGCAAATCTCATTTGAACTACTTGAGAAAAGTAAATAACCTTTTAGAGTTGAATGCTGGAGCCATAATACGGCAAGTAGGATAGATATCTGATAGCTTTTTTTCAACCATACAAGTATGAAGTTTCAACTATAATTAAACTAAATTCATTGTCTGTATCCGACAGTATAGCTTAGTTTCATTCAGCGACTCGACCAGATTGCTATAGTGATAAGAAACATATTTTTCGAAATAAAGCATCATCAATTCTTGTATGGATGCTTATATATATTCTCATAAAAAGTTACATCTCAATGCTCATGCTCATATATGAAGCTAAAGTCAGAATGCTTAAGATAGATAGACAGGCAATCATGGGAGTTGGGCTGTCTTTAAACAAAAAAATGAGAATGAGCTAATCCAAAATAACTGAAAAAGGCTGGATTTCAGCGGCTTCAGGTGAAAAGGCCAAAGACAAAACGTATTGAAAATGCGAATCAGGCTCTCTTAAGACTGTAATGAGATATCTCGGTTTGTCATGAGAGGATCTCGAATCGTGGTATTCATGTTTTGTCTCGCTAAATAAACAGATTAGTACAAACTAGAATGCAGCAATACCGTGGATGTCATATGGAGTGAAATCATAGAGCTATTTTTTTCGATCGAAAATATTAGAGAACGAAAATGGCAGGGCAATTTACCTGTTTTTCCCATTCTTTCTTCTCTTTGCGATGCAATAAAAGCAACCCAATCGCAATCAAGAGCAGCAGCAACTGGGAAACGAGCCAGACAATTAACCTTGCAGAGGAATCCTTTGAAACGTTTCAGAAAGATTTTTTTTGAAGTTAATGGTATACCATTCTCTATATTTGCTGAAATCTTGAACTTCAAATTAAGCAATAAATTCGAATTAGAGTCTTGCAGTAATTAATAAAAAATTACGAGTTACGGGCCTCCACTGAACTAGCAATTGAAATATTTCTTCCTGCTTATGAATTAGTGATTGCTGAAGTTCTTTGGTCTTTAACATTTATAAAGACATTTCCTATCATTTCAAAAACCTCTGTTTTCTTTTGTAAAATGAAATTACCAGTCTCTAAAGCATTTAAAGAGCTGATTATCACGTTTTCAAAGCTTCATCTTATTATTGATTGAAGAAAAATTTGAAGAGGAATTAAGTATAAAACACCATTGTGAATTTGAATCAAAATTATCGTTATAGCTCCAGATTTAAATTAAAATAAGTCAAATAGACACAAAATGGAGCTTAGAGAATATCCACCCCATAGTCACAGTTTGAGGCCTTATTTGGAGTCTAAATCAAAAATTGAGGCTGCTCAGCTCAGTCACCAAGTTCCAACTGCCGACTCTCATGTGCTACAGGAAAAGGATTCAAATCTCCCAGAGCCAACAAAGAATCAAACCCACGAGAAATTCAATATTAACGACTCCCCCAGCAATTTCTCACAGCAGCAAGGAGGCCCAATCCACACAGAAACGCAATTCGAAGCCACAATGTCATTAAAGAGCGGCTCGCCTCCAGATCCATCGGACGTCTCATATAAAGTTTTAAACGAGATACTCAACACTACAGACGATCATCAAATCTTAAAGAAAAAGATACAAGCACGGCTGCAAGAGAGCAGAAAGCACAGCTCAAAACGAAAAAGCCTCAACAATTCAAATTCATTTGAATTATGGAGTCTCGGCTCACAATCGTCTGCAGGACGGCACATTCACACTCCTCATCAGCAAGAATTGCAAGAACTTGACCAGCAAATATTTCTCACAAAGCAGGCCATTGAAGGAAAAGAACTCGAGCTTGAAACTAAACGGAGTGAATCTCGACGATTACAAGGGACAAGCAACGCATACAGAGAGCAGTTGTCGAAGCAGATGGGAGAGGCCCAAGAGCAGCTTACTAAAATAAAAAATAAGCGCGTCAACCGCAGTAGTAATTTTTTAAAAAATTTCTTTGTGAGACTTATCTATGACACTAGGTCAGGAAAAGGCGCTGGCAATGCAGGAGAATCTAAAAAACATCAAGGAAGAGATTCAAAGAAATCAAATGAAGAGCCAGGAGCTAGACTCTAAAATCCAGGCTTTTGACAGTAAGATGAAACAGAAAGAAGAGGAAATCAACGCAGAGTACTCAAAACAGCATCAAGCTTTGGAAGTCACGCTTGAGGATATATTCCTGCAGAAACAGTTAGTTCATCAACAGCTTACAGAGAAACTAATTGAGCACGACTTGGTATAAAAAAAATTTTGATGTTTTAATAGCTAACGATTTAACGGCAGGCACTGGAGCAGAAAGCGCTTTTGAAAGAAGACCTTAACTCTCATCTGCTGCACAGAGCCGAACTTGTAGGGCAAAGGGAAGAAATCGATGGGATGCTGGAGTCGATGAAGTATGGCCCGAACAATGATATCATCGAGTACCACCAAGAGCAAGATTTGAAAGAGGAGCTGGCTCGGGTCACAAAGTGCCTCAATGAGCATGCTTCTGAGAGAAGGAGACTGACAATGCTGCAAGAGGAAGCAAACAAAGAGCTAAGTCGGCTAGCAGAGTGCTTATATAATAAGGAGAGGGAACATCGAGCGGTTTTGAAACAAAAATATGAGGGGATCCACATCGTGTCAGAGCAGATTGACCAAATTGGTGGCGAAATCAAAGTACTCATGATAAAAACCGGAGAGCAGGAGTTAAACGCGATTTTTGAAAGAGCTGCCAAGCTTAGTGTCGATAATGAGAAGGAGCTGCTACAGCGACAATTAGCGAAAATTGAAATAGAAGAACTCAGACTGGTAGAGAAGGTACAAGCAGGATCTCGCGGAAAGAACGAGAAAGACCAGAAACTACTGAACCAGTCGAATGGAAATTTGAACGGGAGTGTGGATCAAGCGAAATTAAAAAATTTTTTAACTTGTGAAGTTCTTTCAAACTGCAAAAAGGAACTGCAACAAAGATTAGCGAGTCTAAATGCGAGCATTGATCCTAATGAAGCAAAGCAAATCCGTCAAAGATTTCTGAGTGAACTTGAGGAATATATTCAAAATAGGCTTCCTTCAACTGAAAGCCAGCAGACTCTGAGAATTTGTATTGAAAATTTTATCGTGAAGAGGAAGGAACTCACTAGGCTTGGTAATGAAATGAGCAAATGTAATTATCCCTCTAATGAAATGGTTGAAATTAATAGAGTTGGAGCTTGATGAAGAGGTTATTGATCATCAAAACGAAAAGTCGAATATTGAACAGAGGGTAAAAGAGCTCTCGCAGCATGCGGCACTTCAGTCTCAAAAGATTCGTGAAAAAGACGAGGAGTTTTCTAAAATGATCATTGAGAAGAAAAATTTAGAAATTTCTTTGAATGAAAAGAAGACTTTGAATGAACATAAGCTACTTGCAGAGGCTGAAGCTTCATTCAACGCTTATGCCGCTCAGCAATCAGCTATGTATGATAATATCAGCAGAACTTACGGCTCCAAGGCTCTTAAGAATGTAAAACAAGAGCATTTCAAAGAATTCGTCGAATTCCACAAAAGCAATCAGCAGGTACGTTCAAACCCTCAATATTTCAGTCTAAAAGCCTCTTTTTAGATGAAAATTGTCAAATACCAGCAACTAAAGAGCGAGCTCCGTTCCCTGGATAACTCGGTAAAAGTCAATATCAAGACTGTGGATGAGGAAATCCTGCCATCACTCAAGCGAGTCCTACAGACGATCACTGAGCAGAGCGAAATGATCAAAGTGTTGAAGAAACAACAGATTACTCTCCTCGAGAAAGAGGATGGACTCGCTTGGCAATTGAATACGCTGCAAGCAAAGAAAATCAAAATGATTGAACAGGAGAAGCAGGTAATCCTGTTTGGGCTCAACATCCGCTTATGTGATTTTAGCAATTGAAAATGAGCGCTGGGATGAGTAATTCACAAATGAAAGAGCGTAGAACGGAGCTTGAGACTCGAGTGAGGCAGCTTCAAGCCTACCACGACAAATTAGAGGCTCAGATAGCGAGTTTAACCAACCCTCAGGGACCAACATCTAGCGAGGTGAGGCTTATTATACTTATTCTCAGAGTGCTAACTATTGCCCATAGGAAAGAGAGCTTAACGAGAGAATAAAGCTGTTACAAACAAAGCTTTCGAATCTGACACTGGAGAGTGATCCACGAATGTTAGAGGAGCTGGGTGATGAGGTTAAAGTGACAGAAAGAGAGTTGTCTACCTTGAGGAGAAATTTAGAAAAATTAGAATTTCGCAAGCTTACTTTAGAGCAAAAAGTGATTGAAGAAAGTTATATCCAAAAGGACGATTCATTTACTATGGGCAATATGACTATGGCAAGTTTGAACATGGAGAAACTCAACATGTCCCAGACATTCCAAGATGAATTTCCTCGAAACAATCGGGTTTCAGATTTGAATAAGAGCATGGATGCTGCGTCACACATCGAAGGGAAGAAAGGAAGGCACCAAAGACATAGCAGCAATGTATTCGAAATGGCGAATTCCTTTGATAACAAGAGGTTCGAGAATAACAGATCCGTTCAAAACGAAGCAAATCTCAGATTATCTCATGATAACATGAGTAAAATAGCTTTTGCGAACGCAGAAACTAGAAAAGCTAAAGAAGGCGCAGGTTTTGCTCCTTTTGAAAAGCATCAGCGAGCGAAATCAGTCGCACAAGCCGATTTCACAGGCCTCCTTGGCAATGAGGAAAATATAAACCCCGCGAACAAACATGCTGGTAAAGCAAGAGCAGGAAACAATCATGCTGAGATGAATTTACCTCTCCAACAAGCGAGTTTCTTCAGAAATCCAAGTAAATCAGAGCTCTTTGAGTTTGAGATAAACTTTTTTTGATAACCTAGAACTGCTAAACAAAGTTTCTCAAGAACTACCATTAAATACTATTGCCGAAGAAGGATTTTGCCTCGCCTCGACGCTTAAGAAAAAATCTCAGGACACACCTTATGATCGCAACAACAGGAGAGACTCCATGTTAAATGACTCTTTAATGAACGCTGCTGCATCAGAGGAGCTCGAATTTGAAGAGAAGCAGCTGAAAAAACGGGACTTGATCTCGACCAACTTGCCCACTGAAGAAAGCAACTCATCTTTCCCTCAGGGTCATGACAAGCCACCTGCCTCAAGGAATAATAAGCTGAGCAGTCAAGAAAACAGTCGGGTCTATGAGGATTTTAAGAGCCTTCATAACTATTCGGTTAACCAAACATTCTGTGAAGGCGCCTCAGAATATTATGCCTCTTGTGACCCTTACCACCCTCGCAGAGAGTTGCAGGCCCAAGAGACTTCTAAGTTCGCGAAGAGCTCTCTGAGCCTTTATGCTTCACAACCGCACCAGCGATCTTCCTCTACCGGCACGGGTCAGCGAGCGAAAGAAAACGTGAATATCTTGAATGAAAGTTTCGCAAGGTTGAACTCTCATCTCGAAAGCAAAGTTCGAACTAGAACAGGCTCACTTGCGGGTACTCATTCACGTGAGCCTAGCATCGGTCTCAAGGCCAAAAACATTTTTAAATTAAACACGCAAAACTGCTCATTGCAAGAAATCCAATTTTTTGAAAAGGTAAATTTGCTTTGTTTCCAACAGCAGTCATTGACAAAATTGATTAGGTGAAGCCGTTGTTGGAAGGCGCGTGTCTCTTTAAAAGATTTTCAAACTACACGTCGCTGAAGAAAGCAGCATTTGACCCTCTCAATCCGGAAGAGAATCCCCCTGAGAGCTGTGGTTATGGGATGAGGCATATCAGACTCAATAAAGATTTTGATAAATTTGAAATTCGTCATGCGTTCAAACCGGGAGTGGAAGCGCTATTACAGTTAGAAAATTTTGTGAGGCCGGTGGTCCCTCAGATCACGACGGACATTCTCAAGATTCAGAAACGATTGAGTGAGGATAAAACGGGCTTGGCAGCGAAAGCAAGCAAGCTAAATCACAGTTTTGAGGTTTATGGGCATGTAGAGAGTAAAAATTACCTGTTGCAGCGTAATGGGGATCTTAGTCTGGAGCAGTACCTTGGATGCACGCATTATCCTTTTTCGATTCTATTGGAGAAAGGAGGGAGAATCGATTTCATTGCTCCAAGTTATCAGGATTTCAGACAATGGATAGACGGGCTTAACATGTTGATCAAAAACAAAAGAAATCTAGCTAAACTGAAGCATAAGATTGAAGTTTGCCAAATGCAGATCGAAATTTAGCTTTACTTTCATTGTTATTTCCAAATTTGTTGAGTTGTTGATGTTGTGTAGATACAAATATACGAGAATCCTTTTTTTTTAACCTCCTTTTCCTCTATGAGTGAAACGGGATGTAAATTTGTGTAATAATCAAAGATGCTCTTTCTCATAGATTTATTATTAACCGTATGATTTGAATCCCTAGAAATGCTTAGTTAGTTGAAAATTTCTAAGACTAGATGTAATAGGAAAGATATAGATAACCTTCTAAAGTTATCTAAACTTCCTCTACATTTACAAATGCAATGAATAAAATAAAAGTAGATTGTATCTAAAATAAATGAATGCTTATGCTTCGAGCATACCATGCTCTGGAATCAATTGTCTCTCTACACAAAATTATTGTTCTATGTCCATAAAATGATTTCTCTTAGAACTTGGTCTCTTTCGTATCCTTCTGATGACGTTACATAATTGTGTATTGGAGATGTCGGCCTAATGACAAATTAATAAAATCAATATATGATTCACTTACCGGATAGATCATTTTTTCGTTATCTTTATGATCGGTCTTGATCCAATGAACCCCTTCCTCCATATCTTCGATCTCATCGAAGACTTCTTGAATGTCATGCGAAAATGGCGATTTCTTTGGAATGAAAAATTGCGACTTCTTGCTTGGGCTGGTACCCTTTGGTGTCAATAAACTCTTTTTCTAATTGTCCGTTCATTAATAGAGATCTCCGTTGAAAATTACTCTTTTCGACTGTGATTGAGTCTTCGTTGGTGTCTTCTGCGACGGTTTTAATTTCAAACGAAGTGGCGTCGACTTTCTCAAATTAAATACCAGCGAATTCTGTGTATTTTCCGAATCTTCGTCGACTGTGCCTGCAACTAACTCCAATTTAGAGAATTTGCAATTTTCCTGTCTTACTGTGTGAAAAATTTAATATCCTTGCAACCGGACTTAGAAGTAGTCTCTCTCGCTCAACTGTTTTGAACTCTTCGTGGTTAGATATAGGCTGATCTTCCTTTTTCAGCTTGACTATTTCCTCATGTAATACGAGTTTCAATTCCTCTTCCGCCTTCTGTCTTGCCTTTTCTGCTTCCTCTTTGTGGAGCCTTTCATTCTTCTCCTTGACCTTTTTTTCGCAGGTCTCAAGGAGCTGGCTCCA
>ENA-UOTZ01000922-UOTZ01000922.1-compost-metagenome-genome-assembly--contig:-NODE-922-length-22902-cov-11.563899_pt1 | contig 22902 bp, 10 predicted proteins | sample MGYA00238144_ERZ746983 | MGnify/ENA primary metagenome ERZ746983 (study PRJEB28759, sample SAMN06268863) | compost metagenome | isolation source: single cell | place: USA: California, Emeryville, Joint... | reverse complement strand
ATCTTGGATGATTATCCAAGGGATCGAGAGAAGTTCTGCATGATAAAAGATCGTATTTTGTTGGAAAATAACTACCACGACATCGGACTGGTTTGCTTCGCCTGCGGAGAGAAAGGACATATGGCCTCGCTATGTCCAGAACTTCATTTTTGCATCAATAAAGGAGCGTTCCTTCGACAACAGAACAATGAGGCTCGGCTCTTCAGAAAAAAATTCGCGAGGAGAACACGCGATGAAACTCTGCAGCTAAACGGCGGAAATTATAAAGCTATGGCAGCAGCAGCTATCAGGGTAGCTGATGCTCGTCTGCAAGAAATTTCAGAGGCTGACAATTCCATGTCATACGCAAGAAACGAAAGGTCCATGAGACATGTTTCCAGCAAAGTTCAATTGGACAGGAATGCGCTTGGGACCGAGCTCAATCTTCCGGTGCCTCGAACAAGAGATGAGGTGAAATCCATTGTGCTTATGGACGAAGCGAAAGAGCAAATCAACATAATGAAGAAGAACACCACCTTCCAGAATAGTTCAGTCAGAGTACGGAGACCTTCATTCGCGGGCCCGGGGATCAACCCTGCCGATGGAGCCAGCCTCGAGATTGACTATGTTTGCAATTTTAGTGTGTATTACCCGCATAACAACATCATTGCTATTATTCGAAAAATGCAAAATAAAGGAGCGGGAATGAAGGAGCAAAATGAGAGCGAGTTAAAAATAGATCCAAATATGAGGAAAAAAGAGCCGCAAAGATCCATTAAAAAAAACCGAAGTTTCTTCGAGATGATCAAAGGATGGGTAAGGGCCCCTTCTAGCATCAAAGATGACGAAAACAAGTTCCAAAACAGCCAAGATGAGTCAATATTCATTGACAGACCAACTCGCAAAGTCAGTGATGATAGAGTCGTGCTTCGAAGCACTCCTTATGGTCCTCATATCAACTTACAGAAAGGCTACATGGCGCCGAATTACCCAAGTATCTCTCACATGATCGAGCCAGGGACGCCAATTAATATCGCCCGACAAATTTCCAACACCTCTAATCCTCACGACCAAAGGAACCTAATGATGTTGATGATGTTGCAACAACAGCAAACTAACAACGGCATGCAGGGTCCGCGAGGCATTCTTTTCGGCGATGAGACTCCAATGAGGTCGGGCAAGCCTCGATCGCATACGGCTATCGAGCATGGTGGGTACTGGGGCGGCAGCGCATTTTTAAATGAAAAGAAGCGCTCGACATACTTCGAGCCGCAGGATAATAAGCTGTTGAGGATCCCGCAATCGAACTATGGAAGGACGGAAGAGAGAAGCTCGAGCTATAAGAGTGAAGCTTATTTGACGGATGAAGAGATTGTGTCATATAAATTGGGCAGTGATATGAACGAAGAAACTAAACAACAGGCTGGAAGAGGAGTTTATCTGAATTATGAAGGGTCCCATGACAAAGATCTGAGTATAACTCCAAAAGACTCGCAAGGAATGTCGGTTACTGGCGGCAATCAAAAGGGAACTCACGAATGGGAGCCTGATATCACGATAGAGGCTTTGCTGAGAAAATTGGGACCGGATCAAATAATAAATATGGTGAGAAAGAAATCACAGAGTTCTAATGTTCAAACGAGCAGCCGCGGAGGAATGTCTTCGAACTAAGTCTTTGAAGAAGCTTTCCGATTTTAATAGTTTTGAGGTTTGGTTTTGGATACACGCTTAGATTTGTTTATTTGTTACTTTCTCTCAGTAATGTTCACTCAGAATTGTTTTAAATTTTCGTTTGGCAAGTCTTTATTTTTAAAGGAAGTGCTTTGCCATTATTACTGCAATTGCGCAACATAGCATTATATTGAGAGTGTAATAGGATAAAGCGAGCATGAGAGCATCTATTGAATGAAATTACAAAACGCGGTAAAATTTAACAGTCGAAATTGATTCTTTCTAAACTACTAGTCTGTTTCTGAAAACACTGAAAATGGAAGCAAGCTATGATATAGTCACAAGGACGATGCTTACATCATCTCATTTCAATTGCCCAACTTTCTATTATTTTCTAGTTCAACCGATTTTTTATCTCATCTGAACGCATCTCACTCATTTATAATTGCCTTACTACTCTAATGTGTGGGGACTACGAGCTGAAATGTCAACTGAGACAGCAACAAAAAAAAATGAGTCCGACTTCAGCTAGCTCTGACACCAGTGTTTGCGAAAGTTTTAATGTTGAATGATTTTTATTGATAATTAGAACTACTAAGTTTTGCTCAGCAACTGTCATGCGCGAATTTAAGTTAGAAATTAATTCAATAAAAAATATTCATATTTACTTCCTCTCCATCAGCACCGCGGTCCCTAACTTACTCATTTTTCGATCATGACCGAAAACATCAATCCTGCTGCCCGTTCTTCTGAAGAGAAAAAAATTACAGTCGGACATTACCAACTTGGTTTGCCTCACATCATAAGATACGTTGATTTAACCAACCTGTGTAGGAAAATCGATTGGCGAGGGAACTTTTGGGAAAGTAAAGCTTGGCATACACACAATCACTGGAGAGAAAGTCATTACCTTTTGCGTTTTTCTGAGGGATTTGTTAACCGTTCCTGTCTGATAATTTAGGTTGCGATCAAAATCCTCGAAAAAGATAGAATAAGTGAGGTTGCCGATGTCGAGAGAGTCGCACGAGAGATCCATATTCTCAAGTTGATCCGACATCCGAATATAATTCAGCTTTACGAGGTAATAATTAGCATCCGACTCATTTTAACGGTCTGTAACAACGCATTAGATAATCGAGACTCCAAAGCAGTTGTTCTTGATCATGGAATACGCGAGTGGGGGAGAACTGTTTGAGTACATTGTAGCAAACACAAGGTACTAATCAAAGAAATTTGCTGTGTAACCGTTAACTGTCTCGCTAGAGTCAAAGAGAAGGAGGCCTGCAAGTTCTTTCAGCAGATAATAGCTGGCGTCGAGTATCTCCATAAGTTACATTTCGTTCACAGGTAGAAGCAATCGATACGCACATTGTGATTTAACTCTTTCCTCTCTCTCCACAGAGACCTCAAACCAGAAAATCTGCTGCTCGATCACAACAAGAACATCAAAATAGTCGACTTCGGTCTCAGCAACACCTACAAAAACGGCGATTTGCTTAAAACGGCCTGCGGATCTCCGTGTTACGCTGCCCCTGAAATGATTGCAGGCAAACGTTATGTACCAATCAAAGTAGACATATGGAGCTGCGGAATTATTTTATATGCGTTGATTTGCGGATATTTGCCTTTCGAAGACTCAAACACATCGAACTTGTACAAAAAAATCCTTAGCGGCGATTTCAGCATTCCCAAGTTTATTTCTGCTGAGGGAAAAGATCTGCTGAAAAGCATATTGACAACGGATCCAAACAAACGAATCACAATAAGCGACATCAGAAATCATAGCTGGTTCAAGCAGGTGCCTTATGAGAAAGGATCCGAAGGAATTATCGTTGGAGTCAATCCGATACCAGTACCTTCTCTGATTAAATTGACTTGCTTGACGAAATATTTAGATCGATAGCAAGATCCTCAGCCAATTGGAAGATTTCAGACTTGATCCGCAGGTCGTTGCAAAGAACCTTGAAAATAATAAACATAATCATATGACAACTACGTAAGGAGAAAATTTGCAGCCGTGGTCTGACTGAATGGATGATATTTTAGATATTATTTACTTTATCAAAGATATCTGAGGAACGGGGGTAAACCGCTGACAGTAGCAGATGTCAATATCACCAGAGAGAAGAAGGAAAGCGGAAATAAGGAAGGATCAACTATACAAACGGAGCCTCCAGCGAGCCAAAGAGAAAAGCAGCACAGCTCGGTTACAAACAAAACTGAGAGCAAGCAGAAATCAGAGGAGAAGGAGAACGCGCCAGTTGTTCAAACAAGGTAAAGTGATTGATTATAGCTTTGTTTTATTGCTTCTTTCATAGGGAGAAGGAGAAAGAGAAAGAGATCGTTTCGGTTTCAGTGGAACAAGAAATCGCGAACTCCAAATCGACGATAGCGAAAACCAATACTCCAACTGCCGATTCAACTTCCTTAACGGAGTCTGTGGCAGCTCACGGCACCAATCATCAAACAGAGTCGATTGTCAAGGGAAATAGCAAACAGCAAGCTGCAAATAACCAACCAGCTGCATTGACTAATATTACTCCAGTGGAAGTGAAAGCAGTTGCAAAAACAACAGCGAACACTCCAGTGGCTGTGCAGCCAAAGGAAATAAAAGTACAGAATCTCTTCCCAATCGAGACGAAAAAAGTGGTCAAAGAGGACATTCAGCCTCAGCCTCAAAACACTGATAACACCATCTCAAGCAGCGAGCCTAAGGAGTCACCAATCCAATGCGAAACTCCTGAAGCGCTCAAACAGAAACCAAAAACTGCTCCTCAAGGAAAAAGAGTCGTTGATCCCGTTGTTTCTTCATTTCCCACCAAGGAGTCCATCACCCCAACGAGCTACGCTCACTTTTCTTCGACGAGACATTCGAGACAAGTCAGTCAGAATGACTCAGCGTTGAATCCAATCGTTGAAAGCATTTATCCCGTGAAAAAAGTCGTGGCTAAGGTGGTCACAGGCACCGATGCTGATACGGTGGCATCCCCTGAATTCACCACACCTCGTCAGAAGCTCAATAGCCCACATAAAACCACCACAACTACCAGAAACGTGAACGCGCCTCACAGCGAAAGACTTCACACCGAGGGCAACATTCTATTCAACGCGAGAGAAGAAAATCTGTTTGAGTTCCTCGAAAGTGACCCTAATCTAAAGAGTAAGGCATTCTTCCTTCCAGCAGCCCTTCTGATTCCTTCTAGGAAAAGTTAAACTGTTATCTCCTTCAAATATTATCAAAAAGGCATATAATAGAGGCCGAGTATCACCAGGGCCTAATCATATATACAACAGCAGCCCAGCTCAACGGTAACTCTCGTTTATTTAGAGTTTAAAGCTTAGATGGACCTATAGTATTTTCCATAAGCATAATTTGACCACAACAGGCATCAAAACACCGGGCAAAACCACCAGGGAGAACTCACTAGAAAAATCTGGAAAAGACAGCTTCTTGAGCTCTGTTATAATGAAGAAAGGAATGGTTCTGCCCAGAGCGTCGAAAATGACGAGTCCTCATAGCAGAACTTCCTCTCGAACAGAATCAAATTCGTTCTATGCGACACTTGGCGGAAGCCGACCTACAACAGCGACTCATAGCAATAACGTTTCTGAGATCCTTGCGTCACCAAAACAAGACAAAGAACATGATAAGAAACACAAAGTTCAGAGGGATGTTTCTCCTATCGGTATGTTTTAGCACAGTGATAATCTATGAGCTAACGCTGTTTGTAAAATATAAAGCCCAAGGTAGTATAAAGGTATATAAGGGGCCGTTCCACATGAATAGCGTCTCCAGTAAACATCCGAAACACATAATGAGCGAGATCTGTAGAGTAATCGATAACCTTCGAGTCTATTACAAGACGGTAAGGATTGCTAATCTGAAAGGGTTTAATGTAATTGTTGATATTAGGTTAATAGTTACTGCCTGCGATGTGAACGTGATTCGGTGAAATTTGAAGTAGAAGTGAATAGTATTTATAACTATGACACTCTATTTTTCATTAAATTCACGAAACTGTCTGGAGACACTGCCAGATACAACGACATTTGTTCGACAATATATAAATCTATAGATATTTGATTTTTCAATAGAAATTCATAGTGGATTCTTAAGCTGCATTTTTTAAATATATGTTGACATGCAGTCGCATATCTCTGCTAATTGATTTAACCCATCAAAAAAATTTTTTCTGCTTCTTTTTTTTTTATTTTGTAAAAAGCGGTTTATGCTATGCATAAAATAATATACTGGCAGCAATCTTAGAGAGATTGTATTCGCTAATTTAAAATTCTCAGGTTTTTTTGGAAAGAACGGACAAAGTATGTGAACAAAAGCATTGTAGAGCACATGTGACTGATTCAGAATAAAAAAATCTCAATTAATAATATTTGAATAATGCTGCATTACTGTAGTCAAGTAGTTTTTTTTTATATCTTCAAATTCTCTTATTCAATTTTAGTCACTCTCACTCAGTATAAATTTATTATTTTTGATCGAGCTGAACTAAAATAGATTCGGCTTTGATTATTAACTAATTTTTCAAATTTCAGCTGCTACTACATATTCGAAGAAAGTATAGAAAGTCATTTATATTTATCGTTAATTTGAAAATTATTTAATACTCAAACGCAAACGAGAGCCAGAATACCACTACATGGAGAAATAACCAAATTTGCTATTGTGAGTAAATAGGAATCAATTACTTTTTCTCTCAATTAAGTACCGCAGTTTGGCCTGCTTATCATATTTTACCATTCAGATTTACCAGAGAAAACCCAAAATTTATAAAAAAATTATAACAATTATTATTTTCATTCTTTCTATAGATTTAAATATCTCAAGACACTAATCAAGGAATTTTAAAATATTACCTGAGCTCTCTCTTTAGAATCCTTCCTGTCTTAATTTTCTCTTTTAGCAAGCTGCTTTCTCATCAATTCCAATAGGTCTAAGTATTAACGTTTTCACTCAATCGAAAACTGTTTCCCTTTATGTCTCATTATTCCGGATTTCACTCAATGACGAAATCATCATCATCAGACTTTCGCAAGAGCTTGAACTGTATAAACAAAGTATCATATTCTCTCGTTATAAATAAACTACAACAAAAAAATTCCAGTAGTACTCGTCAAACAAATTCCACCAGATAATAGGTCATCTTTTGCACTGAATTACAGATTAGTAACGAACTATTCTTAAGGCAGCACTCTTCAGGAATGACTCAATTCATCTAAAAAAATGAATCATTCCTTACTCAAAAATTAGTTTATACCTACAGTTCTCTCAACGGCTTTCGCACTCCTATCTCCTTTTGGAGGAAACAACTGCAACTCTTTTTCGATTGGCCCTCCGATATTCTTTTCCCATTCTTGAGTTATCTCGTTCGGAGCCTCCTTCTTTTTGTAAAAACTCTCCGTCTCTGACGACGAGCTGCGCTCGGCGATAGTTTGTAAGTCAGTTTCTTGATGCTGATGAAGATAGCTAGGGTTAGGGTTTAGATGGAGATTGTAATTAGATTCCTGATCAATCTCATTCTGACAATAGCGAGGTAGACTGTTCTCAAATGAATCAATATTTTCAATCAATTCGAATATCTCCTTCTTATGTTCAACTGGACTATCCTCCAAAAACACAGCTCTTTTTAACATATGGTCCTCGAAGCTCCCTTTGCTAGCTGAGGATTTGCTCCTCGGTGTATCTTCCCTGGTATCTTGCATCTTTTTGGGACTGGTACTTTTACGCTGACATTCGGGTCCTCCTTCGCTGGCTAAACTCGATTGCTTGCGTCTAGCCAGTTCCTGCCTTTGAGAAGGAAGGTCTGCGTGTTCATCTAGAATGCATTTTTCAGGCTTCTTCTTCGAGATCACTTCAAGTTTCTTCTGTTTTGAGGAGTAACTTCGCTCTTCAGTGCTCTGGTCCCGATGGAGCAATTCCACATCGAGCGGACCACTTTCAGAGTCTCTTCTCTCATCAAGATCTTGATAACTGAGCACAATAGCATATTGCAGGACCAGCGGAAGCAATGGAATGGATACGCACTCAAGGAACGCCAGAACTGGGCTAATCTCACCATGAAACAGAATTTTCGCGGCGTTGATCAGAAGAGGAAGCATTAAGAGAACTAGCTGGTAAAATAGACGATAAAATCCGCTGCGCTTGGGATTGGGATTGTAGTCTACACTCGAACTGTCAGCGTCATAATCCAATGAAGAATATATTATGGCAATACTGTACGCTGAAATCGCGCTAGCAGGGGCGTATTTCAAAGCTAGCCCCATTTTAGTGGCTGAATTCGAAAGGGACAACGATCCAGCTCCCAACTGTGCCGCGGCGAGAAAATCTTCTTCGTCGACGACAAAATAGAGAGCTATCGTTGCAAAAGCGGTAAAATAAATTGAAAATTTCACATAAATCGCCTTGAGGAGGTTGTAATGGATCCTGGACTTTTTTAAGTTGCAGGCTGTAACATTGGCTATGCAGCACATCCATGCAAGGAGAGAATAGTAACCAAATACTGCGAAAACCGAGAAAATAATTTCCAGAAAGTCATCTGGAAGTTCTTCTGCCATTAGCAACAATCCTTTCGCGATAGCTCCACTAACACCGCAAAACAATGAAGAAAGGATGATCCCAATGAGTATCGGTCGAAAAAAGAAATGTTTCAAGACTTCAGGTGTACAGACGCAAAGTAGATATCCCCCTGCAGCTGCAGAAAAGCTGTACGAGATTATCCATGCGAAGAACTCGCTTGAAAGCTGCGACATGGGTACTGGAGTATTGGTTTTAGAATTATTTTTTGATGTTAGGGCTGTATGATTATTTAATGAGATTATATCATTCTCAAGGAATTAACTGGATATATTTATCCGATTACTGATTTAATTTATCTTTAACTTGCTTGCTTTTTGTTATTTAAGGTTATATTTGAAATGAAAGCTAACCCGAAAAATCAAGCTCTTTGACTTCAAACTTTTCTTTTCGAAAGTGGTGCCATAGTGGTTCTCGTATTGTTTACGTTTGAATATAGCAACCGATCGAGTAAAATCCTTTTTTTTCAACTGCATCAAGCTAAACCTTTTTCTTGTAATGAAAGACTCAAGCCATTTCAAGTCAGCTTTATCTTTCATATTCTGTGACTTAGATTCTTGAAAGTGCTATCATTTATCTTTCATTAAATGAAGAAAAGAAGAATATAACATAACATTTGTTATGACAAATAAAAACGTGGATGCAAATCCAATGATAAAATAAAGCTTTCCTACAGATTGCGAACTTTGAAGGACAGATAAATATGAATACTGAGTGCACAACATAAAATTCAATTGAAAAAAACATATTTTCTATCAAATATTTATATCTGAACACATCCTAAAGGACCCTGAGCTTTAGGTTTTTAGTTTCTCTTTCCCATAGTCTCGAGGCTTACTCTCCATATCAAAAAACGAATCATCATCTTCCTCATCAACGCGCTGCTGGGTATCAGTAGTCACAACTATCTGCGGTGACAACGGCTCTATTCCTACAACAGTTTTAGTGACACATAGATTAGTCGCTGGCGATTCATTCTCGAGGATTGTGCTCAAACGGTGCTCGGGAAGGGTCGATTTGGACCGAGCCCGAGAGCGTGCTTTAAACTCACTCAACCCTATTCCTTTGCTTAGACTGGTATCAAGGTCATCACTTGAACGCTTTTCGTCTTTCTTTTCCGTCAAGCTCAATGGAAGATCACGCAAGGATTCTACTGAAATCACATGGTTTTTGAATTTCGTTGCGTTATATAATCTCATGAATTTTGATTGAGGAGAATCTCTTTCTATGTCGTCAATTCTTTTAAATAAGCTCGCCTTCACTGTATTACTAGCACTCCGCGTTTCTTTCAAGGTAGGAAGCTCTGGCAAAACATTTTCTAGATCCAAAATGGGAGAATCCTCATGTTTGTTTGTTATGAGAATTTCAATGGGAGACCCAGGAGGATCATCGATCCTGAAATTGTTCCTTAGGTAAGCACCGATTTCTGATTTCGGATTATTTAGCTCTCGATCCAATGCAACAAGCGCTGCTCGCATATTGGGATCAATTTTCTCGATAAGTTCTTCGTTGAGGAGCTTCTCAGACTCTGAGGATTCAGAATATTTCACTTGTCGATAAGCATTGAGCAGCTTTAAGAACTTTAAGATGCTAAGTGCATTCGGATTAGTTTTAAAGTAGGACATTTGCTCATCAGAATTTTTGAGCAGATCGAGTCCATCGCCCTTGCCCTCACCTTCAAGAGAAACGCAAGGGGTCTCTGTAGAGGCGAGGAGCTCCATCTGATTCTCATCGAGCAAAATCGCCTTTAGTTTGTCAAATTCTTTGAGCTTTTTGACGATCTGAATGACGTCAAGGTCCATTAGCAACTTTGACCGCGCTTTTAAATACAAAGATCTTTTTTCTCTCAGCTGTCGCTTGCAAGGACATATGAATGACCGCACAAACTGCAAAAACGTGAGACGGAGCTTCTTTGAAGGAAGTGTCTTTGAAAAGCCTTCAGAATATTTGAGAATAGTCTCTATGCCAACTTTCTGCTCGCTATTTTTGGTCACCTTCAAGTCTAAGTTGGCTTGGCTGATACCGTCATTCACTACCTTTGAAAGAGATTCAACGGTTTGACCCTGTGAATTTTTTGTTTCAAACTCGTAGATGCCATCTGCGATGTCTTTATAGTAGCGGTAGTTGGTATATAAAGATACGATAATGCCAAAGATAGCAAACAACGCGTTTATGAGACCTCCCACACTGGAAAGCACATTTGTGATTTGGGGATACGTCCTCGTGATCAAGGTGCTGTAGTAGTTCTTGCGCAAGAACACGGAGAGCAACTTATCTCCATCCAAAGAGAGTTGCTGCTCTCTCAAGAGCTGGTTATAAGTGATCGCTCGTTTAGTCTCCATTTGCTTGGACGTGCGCCAAGTAATCAATTCAGTGTTACTTTGGATATTTTGCTCTTGTATGTACATATCAACGCTCTTGCGGAAAGCTTGTGGAGTCAAAGTCCAATCCTCATTTATCAAGTACCGTTTTGAGGGATGCGTAAAGTTGTCTAAATCCAGCACATCATTTGAAAAAAACAATTCGACGCGAACTCCTTGAGACAAGGCGCTCTCGATCTCTGCAGAAGGAAGGCAAGCTGTGTTAAGTTTATTAATTTGGGTGCTGCTATTAGTGCATTTGCTCACTTGAAGCTTGATAAATGTGTAGTTATCGGCGATAAAGCTACCAGCAATGGGGTAAGAACGTAAGCTTGGGCAATAGGCAGTAGATAGATTGTATTTGGTATAGCTCTCTTCAAAGCCTTGAAAATATTCTTTTGTGCAGATCTCCAAGGGAATTGAGATGTAATTTCGAGAGAGGCTTCCATCAGCATTGCGGATAAACGAACCGAGCTCGAGAGTAAATTTTACAATCTGCTGATCCAAAGGCGTGTATTGATCTATTTTCATTGCAAATACGAAATTTGACGAATTGAGCTCTAGAGGTCCAGGATCATCGCTGAAGAATGTCTTCGTTGTGAAGGTATTTGAGGTTCGATTCGTCATAGCGGTTAGTTGAATCGCAAGCTGGTAAAGAACTATTGCAATTGTGATCGTGGTGAGGAAGCCACCCAGTCCGGTTTGAAAAAAGACACGACGTTTCAAGTTAAGACGAAGAGGAAGTCGATATGCATCGACATACGAGACATATTGGTCAAAAAAGTTGAAAGCTCGTTCAAATAGGTTCCAATTGGAAGTAGAGGTTGACATTTGTTTGTAGTGAATAAATTATTTATTCGCTGATTAGGCCAGTGCGATTCAAAATAAATGTAATACAGATTTATGAGTCCTTTCAACTTACAACTGCAATTACGAAAGCCAAATTGCGAAAATTTCTTTTCAGAAAAACTCGTTCTCAGACAATATAATTATTTTTCAAATCTTATACAAATGCCCCAGAAGCTGACTGCTTTCATTAGAAGTCTCACAGTAAATTAGTAATTAGATTTTATTCAGTTTTTCTATCAGCCTACTATAGAAGTGAATTATGGAAGGAACCTGAAGGATTTTCGAGGTAACCAATATATCATCAGATATTACTCCTATATAATTTTAGAGTGAACGTGCATAGCATCTATTCATATTTTCGTTGATCCTTCGTTGCTCACTTGCTGGTGAGTAGGATGTGATCTGAGATAGAATCTAATGAATTTAACGAGACTTTCGAGAGAACTAATGCAATTTCTTGTATTCTTGCTCTTGACATTTGTACTTGGAAATGTTATGCATAAATTTATTGTTCGAGTCATTAACAATTAATTTATATTTGTTAACGTCCTTAAAAGACCTTTAGAGATACCATGGGAAATGCTCCCTCAGGCAAAGAAGCTGGGAACATTGAAACTCTCATCGCTGAGTTTAACTTCGTTTCAAAGAAGCTAGATCCTCGTTACGGCCAGATATCTTTGTACGAGAATAAAAACACCAAAGAAATAGTTGCTTTCAAGGAAGTCGTTTCAAAATCGACTTCGGATTTCAAGAAAGAGGTCGAGCTACTCACTGCTCGAACTGCTCAAAAAAAAGAAGGGGAACCTGAAGACCCGAAGGATCGGGGCAACCTCCATATTGTAAAAATGCTCAGTTTTGCAACTCAAACCTACGACAACCTCTGTTCCTCGCTCTATAGAATCGCTATTGTAATTGAATACATCGAACGTGACCTGGAGACCGAGATACTCGAGAAAAAAACTGCGAATGAAATCTATACAGAACAGCAAATCTGGCTTCTGATAGAGAGCTTGACATCCGCTCTGTGTGCCCTGCACAGGAGAAATATTGTATTAGGGGATTTGAAGCCAATGAATGTGCTAATTTCGAAAGACGGTATCTACAAACTCGCAGATCCGATTCTAGTGAGCAGTCACTCCATCCCAGGCTACACTTGCCGTCTCTCCAAGCTCGATGACGCTCGTCCCTATCTTTCTCCAGAATTGTTAAAGAATTTAGAAGAACAAGAATTCTATCCGAGACATGACGCTTTCAAATCTGATATTTTTGCTGCTGGGTTGACGATTCTCCATGCTGCGAGTCTGATCGACTGCGATGATTTTTATAACTGGGAGAATAATACTTTTAGTACTAACGCTCTGAAGCAGAGATTCAATTCGATTAGTGATATCTATTCAGAGAAGCTGTTAGATTTTCTTGGCAAAATGCTGTGTTACGACGAAGGAGGTAGATTTAACGCGTTTGAAGCCTCTGAAGAGCTGGAAAATATCGGTTGGAGAGAATACTCGATGAGTTTTAGAAGAGCACCTGTGAAGACCGAGGAGGCAGAGATTACGTACGAGAAGCATGGGGTTAATAAAGTGGAACAACCACATAAAGTCCATGCTCGCGCTGAGGAGAGAGGAAATAACGTTGCTGAGGGAAGGTTGTATGAGAGTGAAATCTTGAGGAATAGGGTGCTGCAAAAAGAGGCTCCGAGGAGTAAGGACACTGAGGAAGTCGATTTTGAGGAAGAAGAGGAAAAAAGCAGGCCAGACGATATAATTTCAGCGGAAAATGTCGTTGTGGGACATATGAAGCCAGGAGTCTCCAAAAAACTTCAGACTGGCCCTGGAATGGAAACGAAAGAAGAGCAGAAAAGTAGAGCTGAGGTCGATCAGTATATCAAGGTAGAAGAGAATAAAGAGGCGCCGCCACAAGACAACAAACCTGAGACTCTCCACGAGCAGCCCATAAAAGCTGAAGAACACAAGGACCAGACAAGTAGTCAGCAGCCTGAAGTGCTCAAAGAAGAACCCGTTAAATCTGAAGTCAGCAAAGAAGAAGCTATCAAATCAGAGAATATTCAGGTAAAACCAGAGAACATTCAAGTAAAACCAGAGAGTATCCAAGAACAATCAGCGAGTATCCAAGGAAAACCTGAGAGTGTCCAAGACCAGCCTGCAAGTATCCAGGTAAAACCCGAGAGTGTCCAAGAAAAACCCGTGATGACTCAAGAAAAGTCAGGAAGTAGCATCGAAAAACCTGAGAGTATCCACGTTAAGCCTGAAAGTATGCAGATAAAACCTGAAAGTGTCCAAACAGTAAAGCAAGAGAAACCTGAGAGTGTCCAAACAGTAAAACAAGAGATTATTCAGGAAAAACCTGGAAGTAGCAAAGAAGTACCAGTGAATAACCAAGAAAAATCAGAGAGCAAGAATGTTATCAAAGAATCATTACCAAGAGAGTCTGAAGGAACCAAAAAGGAAGATTCGAACCCTCGTCTTTCTGTTGACCCTGCCGAAATTTTGAATGAATATCGCAACAAATATGCAAACAACATCGCAACCAACTCAGGTTCGTATTCTCCGACTAAAGTGGACAACGCTAATGGTCAAAGTAAATATAGCTCTCAACCTGGCGGTTACAAGCCTTATTCTCCTGTCTCAGGGAAATACTCACCAACTTACCAACCCTCTTACGTCAAATCCGCTAACGAAACCGCTTCTAACAAATCCTCTACGCTATATTCACCTGTAGTCAGTTCGTACACACCAAGTGCTTACATTTCGAAGTATCAGTCTGCAAAAAACGGATCTTCACCGGTTGGAGCTACTACCGTTCAACATGAGACAACAACCGCCATTGCCACTAAAAGCGAAAATGAAAAAACGAGTCTCCCAATCAAACAGGAAAATTCCGATAAGGCTATCCAGGAGAATAAACAAAATATAGATTCTAATGAACAAAAAGACACTAGTTCTGCAAAGCCAGCAATTATTAAAGAAATCAAGGCTGATAATGGCGATAGCTCCGAGGGATATGTTTACAGGCGTCCACCAGATGTTGATAAAATCATACAGGAAATCATAGCGAGACCAACGAACCCAACAACAACATCAGCAACGAACACCCAATCATACAAACCTGCGGCCCAGGCTAACGCTACCTCCGCCTATTCAAGCAACTATACCCCTCACGACCTCAAGCAAGAAGACCGAAGGAGCGAACCTATATCAAACTCGCAGCCAGAAGCCACAGCCACTGCTCACCTTGTAAACCCCTACAAAGCAGCTGAGAAGACTGAACCAGCTGGAACAACTTCCTATGTGCTCGATCCAACTGTGAAAGCAATCCTTGAAGAATACCGAATCATGCCCCAGGACTCAGCTCGAACTTCTGAAATCCGTAAAATAATAATCATCCAAAAGCTTTTCTAATTCATACATCGCTAGGTAATGACGATAGCCGCAGCGGCGTCCCTGCTCCGAGAAAAGTCGAGTATGTTACCGAAACTTACGCAGATGGCTCAATCTACGAGGGACAGAGAATGAATTTGAAAAGACATGGTCGAGGGAGATTTTATTACTCTGACGGTGGGATGTACGATGGCGATTGGTACGAGGGCAGAATGCATGGTTTCGGCACCCTATACTACGCTTCGAACCGAGTGGCATATGAAGGAGAGTGGAAGCACGATAAATTTGATGGGAGAGGTTGCGTTTATAACGAGAATCCTGTACCGCTTATCGAAGACTTTGACTACACTGATTTCGAGAAACTTGGAGAGTATTGGACTAAATACGATGGAGAATTCGTTTCGGATTGCAAGCATGGAGTGGGTACGCTTTACCTCAGCAACGGTGATAGATTTGATGGAGATTTTGTCGAGGATATGATACACGGAAAGGGATTATATACTTTTTTAAATGGTAGGAGAATTATTGGTCAATGGAGTAACAATAAAATGATTCACAATTGATCACATAAAAACCTTTGTTAATCGTTACATTGTGTTCTTCATGTCTTAAATAATCTATTTGTGCTCGTAGTAATCAGGTAAACAAGATAACTACAAACTTAAGCGTCAATTGTGAGAAGCAACCTCTTTGATTAAATGAATAAAAGAGGTGAAAAAACTTAAAATATTTGGCAAGCTGCACTCCTTTTCACTGGAACTAATTTCTCTGCCTTTTTGTTGGAAATTCAAATGAGTTACAATGATGAAATGAAAATTTACTTTGTTTAATTCGATATTCAAATCGATCTCGTACTGACCAAAAACAGGGCGATGATCGCTCATTTTCACGTTGTTGTTGCTGTCATACGATTGATACTTTATCGTGCAGCTTGATTTGGACTTGTATCTAGAAAGGGGAGTCGTAAGTGAGCATTAAGGTGATAGAATCTACAGAATTCTGTCTGTCCATGCAGGAATGCGTTGCTTTTTGGAATTATCCCAGTTGTTGGTATTCGCCACGAATTTATATGACGGAGCGAAAAATATTGGAGCCTCAAGAAATCCTCCCGCTGTTTTATTTCCCACTCTTTCAAGTGTAAGCTGGTCGTTTTCTAGCAGAATCTATTCAGAGAAGGTAAAAAATTCATAATTTCCTATGAATGCGCTACCTTATGTTTCTTCTGATGCAGCAGTTGAAAAATCTCGTCTCTTGTCCCATTAACTCGATAATTCAAGTCTCCGCACCAGAACACCACCTCAAAGCGATCTGTAAGCAGTCCTAATATCCAATACATGAGTGCGTCCATTAGATCCAATCATAGAAATATACCATATGAACTTGCTTTGGCTGTAGCTTTGCTAATTGAGGGAAGTCGCATCTCTTTCTCTATTCTAAACCAATCCGAATTCCTTCTTCGCACTTTGTTCTGCCCGGCTGATTTTGTTAAATCGAGAAAAGAGATTAATTGCTTACAAGCAAGATGGCTATTGACGAAAAGGAACGAGCGTCCACCCACAGTAAATGAAACTCCGCATCCGCCCTTATTTCCAAATAGATTTCCAATTCCTGTAGCAACATCGGAACTCTCAACGTCTTGTTGTGATCGTTAATGAAAGGAATTCAGATGGAATGATACTTCCTATTAATCCGAAGATCGTGTGGTGAGCAAACACTGCAATATGCATTGCGCCGATGGTGTGACTTTTGATTAAGACATGAGCATCCTTTAATTGATTTCTTGTGGAATTGAACGAAAGAAATTCTGAAACACTTACATTAAAATTGCTTCCCATTTGGATTTATCTTGGTTAAAAAGCGAAGCGCCGATTGATCTCCAGCATTCCTGTGTGCATACCGCGATAAGATGATGTTTCGCTTTCAAGTTTAGCAGTTGGCTCAGATCGTTCGGACCTTTCTGTAGGAAATTCATTACAAAAGTGCTCAAAATTGTGTATAAGGACCTTGCCATGTAAGTTCCAAGTCACAACTAAGACCCTGAGTGAAATTGGACTCGAAAGTTCTTGTAGCGGTTTGTCGTCTTCCCAATACCAGTTTGCTAATGAGTGGTGAGCGAAAATTTTTGAATGTTGCGCTTACGAGGCCTCGAGACTGAGAAAGGGTCTGGCAAAGATTTTTCAAGGTCGATTTTCTGCGGCAGTATTCTTTCATTTTGTTCTTGTGTATTGGGTCCGACGCCAGAATCCTCGCCATTAGTGGGTTTGAGCTTGTTTGGTGAGAGTGAAACGAATGATGAATCTGGGCTCAACTTGCCTTGTATCTCAGAGATGGCTAATGAGGTGATTAGAGTAAGCTATGAGTCCGAAATTCGTGAGAGTTGTACCCTTAGCATCATTCTTTTGCCCGCTGCCTTGCTCTCCATCGTTATTGACTGGAGTTAGATGTATTCGATTATATTTGCTCTCTGAGTGGACGCTGCCGCCATTTGATAGCGGGGATTTCTCTTCTTCTCCATTCATTTGGTTAAGTACTATAATATCTCTGAAGGAATATTTTAATTCAGAATTGCAACCTCTGGCAAAATCTGAAATTTTTGTCAAATTAAACTGTGATCATGAGTTAAATGTCGAAGAAAATTGAGGAGTTTGCGCAGTTCTTCCATTTTCCTTTTATGAGTGGTAGCACAAATTTCAAAGATTTTGAGTAGAATATTATCTGTGAGAAAGATGCTCTTATATGAATAACTATTAGATGATTGAAAGTATTTTTTGTCAAGGCATATAACACAGAAAGACCCTTCAGGAAGATGATGAGGATTGAACCGGTCTGTATCTGATCAAGTTTTTTCTTTGCTTTTGTTGGCCGATGATTCATGAAAAATGTTATTTCTATGTCTGAGGAATTATCAAAATCACTTTTTTGGGCCGAATTCCGAAGCTTTTCACAATTTATAAAGTGTTCGCAGTTTCAAGAATAGTGATTTATGAATAAATTTACAAAAAGCTCGTTTTTAAGTTTCTTCCAACCGGGCATTGGTCGTAATTAACGCGGCTGCTCACTTAATCGAGGAAACGCCAACTATTTAATCTTAAGAACCAAATTAACATGTAATGGGTACATGCTTTAACATAAATTTTCTTATATATTAACTTGTTTTCTTCTACCTCTTCCATTATTAGTCATTGCTTTCATAATCACTTTCTTCCTTAATGTTTCTTAAGTCTTCCTTATATACCAGTAACGAAAGAAGAGTATAACTTGCCTTCGCGCAACCTTGAGAAGAAAACACACAGATACCACAGATACGTATCACTGCTTAGATATTTTGGTTTCTAAATCAAAAAAACGCTCCAGTAATTTGCGTTTTGGGTAGTACAGCGCCTGCCGGACTAATTATAGAGATCTTCCTTCTAACTTATTGGAAAAATATGCGTAATGGTCTTAAAATATAAAAAAAATCTCAAATAAGTTTTTTCGCAATGAAATTTTCCTTAATCTCAAAGGAAAAGGTACTCGCATAAGATACGACTTGAAAGACTCATCTTGAGAAAAGAAGGGCTGAGAGTTGCAAGTATTTGTTTTATTCCATTTATAAATTGTTTAATCAAGCTAATTGCACTTGCTGACAAAACAGGATCACAGGAGAATAAAAAATAAAAAGTATTGATATTGTCCAACTCAAGATTTTATTACGACTCAAAAAAACACATAGGGTTTTTATCCAATCAATAATACTAATAGCACTGAAAGTGGCTCCTTCTGACATACGAAGCCATGGAAACCAGCACCGGACGTGTGCCTTCATTTCATATGATGAATGCTCACAAACTATATCAAACATTTCGCTCAGCCTCAAGTCTATTAGAAAAGCAATCGTAATTTCAACATTTACGCATCGATCATCATTCTTTTTTCAAGGAGCGTCGTCGAAGAATTCTCAAAGCAGTTTTTTCATGCATCAGGAACCCTACCGAACGAGAGAGTACACCAAGCTTGCCCTAAAACATAAAATGACGCTGTTGTATTAGATTTTATTGGTATTAGACCTCGATGAGACGCTTATCTATGCTAAACCCGAGGATTTCGAAGGTTCAACTGATAAAATCCCAGTAAATTTTCTCTCCGAATGTGCAGATTTACATCGCGTTCAAATCAGATCACATATGAGGATACAACTATTGAATATTATGTGGCTGCGAGGCCGATGCTTAGAGCAGTTATTAAAGATCTGTATCTATACTTTGATCTCGTCATTTTAACACTCGGCGATTCACAGGTTCCTCAATAATTTCCTTTTTCCCTTTGACTAATGCCGCAATTTACAGTACGCAGACACAATTTTGCGGCATTTGAAGATAAAAAAATATTTCTCACAAGTGCTTGATCGGTCGTATTGCTATGATCCCAACCTGGGCAGATTTGTCAAACGCCTTGAGAGCTTAGGGAGGCCCTTGAGCAGAGTTGTGTTCGTTGATGTAAGCAAAAAAGCAATTTCTTATGGCTTGATATAATTACAATAAAGGATCGGGAAGAAAACGTCGAGCTTTATCGCAAAAACAGCATCAAAATTAAACCGTTTTATGGCGATTCTAATGATATTGAGCTGAGAAAATTGAGAAAATTTATGAAGAAGATCAGGTACACGGAAGATGTGAGACCTGTGAATGACAGGTGGGTTAAATTTTTACGCAAGTACTACGTTACAGTGCAAAATGAAGACAAGAAACTGACTCTCTCGTTCCGGATGAGGACAGCAGAAATGAATTTGCCGAAAAAATTTCTTCAATCGCTAAAAATGAATAAGCCGGTACCAGCAGTGAAACAAGTGAGAATTGTTGTGACACCTGTTGATGAAGAAAACCTCGAGACTCTCGAAGCTGACGACGATAGACCCACTACGTCGGTTCCAAAACTCATGTATCGCACTAATTTACAGACAATGACGTCTTTTCAACAAATGGGATCATTTCAGCAGATGGGGTCGTTCCAGCAGAGTTCATTTCAGCAGAGTTCTTTTCAGTTGGGTTCCTTCCAACAAAGGTCATTCTTTTAAAAAAAGAAAGTAAGATTTCCAGATTTTTCTGCAATGATTTTGAGGGCCATATGTGACTTTGATACAAAAAGATTTTCCTTTCTTTTAAATTTGTATCCGTAGGACTTTTATACTTTGAACTGTTTTACTTTGTGATCTAAAAGCATTATATAAACTTGTAACATTAGGTTTGTAATAGCAAATACTTGTTGTTTTTGTAGCAAGTAAAGCTCAAAAAAAGATTTTTAGTTCGCTAAGCCATGCATGAAGAATGTTGTAAGGATTTCGGAATACTCAGGTGGGAGGCTTATGTGAATAAGTAGAGAAAAGTTTAAAAGTGAAGGTGTTTCGAAGTATTATCCATTTAATTCCAGCGTAGATTGAAATTATTGGCATCAACTAGAGATATTTGATTATCAAATAGTGGGCCCATTATTTAAGGAGTATTTATATGAAGTGTTTTTCAATGAAACTTAGAGCCTTTTTCAGTTCATTTGTTAGGAAATTTGGTAGCATCAAACTCAGATAATTCACATAATCAGTTGGATACTCTATAAATCCATATTTATATATTAAAACTCTCCGTAAATGATTGGAAGAAAAATTTTTGGATATATTTTCGGTCAATTAAGCCGTGGAAAATATTTTAAGGAGATAAGATCTTCTTCATTTTAGCAGCTCCTCCAGACAGAAAAGATATAGGATTCAATGATATTTTAAACCTAAAACTAACCTTGTCAGTTGCTGTGGAAAAGGAGTGTTTTCATTGACTAAGAAGTTCACTTTTTATTCAATTTTTCGAATTTCTAAAACAGTTTCAACTTTTCTGGAAGAAAATCTGCTAATGAAAGCCTTCAGCGAAAGATAGTTAATCTAGAACGAGTAACTTAAACCAGTTGGCAACACTGCGGGTATGGATTCCTGCTCATCAACAGTTCAAAAATATGATTTGATGGTGAGTGCATCTCATCTGTAGTCCAGAATGCCCCCTGATATTACTCGTAGTGAACCTCAAGAATGTATTTCTTGCTTTCTTCGTTCAATATTTTAATTCATATTCATGTCCATACTCATAGTCATATTCGATCCTAAGCTAGCCTAATATCACTCTTAAGACAATTTAGTGCCAAAAGCATTCAGCTATTTCATCATATAACCAACAAGTATCAGGTGTGTAACAAATATTTGAATGAAATCAATATGATCGGAGTGCGGAAATTTGGTCTTTCAAGTTTGAAAAATGAAAATGATTGAGCTTTAAATCAGCAAGTACCCTCCTGCTTCTCAAAGAGCAAAAATTTGAGTTCCTAATATTCAAGCAAACCTTCGAAATACGAAAGTGGATAGCCCAAAATTTTGATGCAAAATCATGTTCTTGCCTGTACCTACCAGTTGAAGCCGTTATAAGACCGATGAAGTTGTACTGTTTCTATGTAGTCTAGTTAAATATCATCAGGAAATTTCCCAATTCGTAGCGAATAAACTGCGAATCCAGTACGGCAGTAAAATACTGACTTATCTCCAAAATTTATCATCCAATCAAGAAACCATGTTATCACAAACCTCACCATATAAAAACGCCACTCTCAGGCCAATCTCTACAGGTACTTCTTGCCCTTGCCACGTTACACTTATCAGGAAAATATTTTTAGCCAATTGAAAGCAGATAAAATACCTTCTGGGATTTACTGACGAAAGAACCCACAATAATCTGTCATCTGTAAACGGTAAAAATTTAATTGGAAGTTCAAAAACTTCGAAATCGCACTTTTCTCAATTTTCTACTGGATTTCTTCACAATGCCATCTATCTATGGCTCAATTAACGCTGTCTCTCGACTAACAGCTCATACAGAAAGGCCAATTACAGAAGCGCCATCAAGATTCCTTTTTTAGGACACTGAATTTCTGAGAATTTCTGTTCTTGAAAAAAACTTCGTCACTTGAAAAATTTCTAAAATAGCATATTTAGGAGTCACTCGCAATTAATCTCGAGTCCTTTATTCAACGCAACAAAAATAAATTAAAAACTATATACTTTTCATAAAACTTTTAGGAGGAATAATTCGATTTCAGCAATGAGCTCTACCTTCAAAAAACTCGCCTCCTTGTTCTCCAAGAAATCGAATCCTTCCTCTCGAAGCGACACTCAATCCGACAGTGACGATGACACTTTGTCGGTTTTTTCACAATCGCTCCTCAATTCAAATTCTTCTCTCAAGAGAAAGCATCTGGTCCTTGACCTCGATGAGACTCTGATCAATGCTCAAACAAAAAAAGATTCTGCTCACAAACACAAAGCTGAGGTACATCTCTCGAATCTAGATTTTCGAATTAATGTGTCTATTAAAGTTTATGTATCGTGGCACAAAAATGACGTATTATGTGGCCGTGAGACCTGGACTCGTTGAGTTCTTGGAAGAAATGCAGAAGTATTACGTTCTTCACATTTATACCTGCAGTGACCTTGCGGTAAATTAATTTGCGTTTTAACATCTCTTATCTCACGTGTAAATAGTACGCTGATGCGATATTAACAAAAATCGACGCGAAGAAGTACTTTGCCAAGATTTATTCTAGAGTGGATTGCAAAAAGACCCTTGATAGGAACTTGGGCAAAGATCTAAGCGTCGTGGGGGTCGATATGAGCGATGTTATCCTAGTTGACGTAATATTTCACTGTGAGGAGGTTTTTGCTAATGCGTTTTGAAAATAGGATTTGGAGCGCCATATTCAAGATAATAAGCCCAATGCATTGAAGATTTCGGGCTTCTATGGTGGGAAAACCGATGGCGAGCTGAAGAAGATAGCCAAATTCCTCAAAAAATTAGTGTTCTGTCAGGACGTAAGATCGGTCGGGGACAAATATCAACTGTTTTTGGAGGGCAAGCAGTTCGTGACTGAAAGTGACCTTTGCGCAAAGGAAAACCCTGTTTCGCCAATGAAGATGCAGGTGGATAGTTTCATTGAAAAGCAAGCAAGTGAAGAGGAGGATGATGATGAATTGAGTCTTGACTTAGCG